>Ga0307320_10000010_pt1 | contig 105691 bp, 98 predicted proteins | sample ER_DNA_369_FD_194495 | JGI IMG/M metagenome (GOLD analysis project Ga0307320, IMG submission 194495) | Bulk soil microbial communities from the East River watershed near Crested Butte, Colorado, United States - ER_DNA_369 | ecosystem: Environmental > Terrestrial > Soil > Floodplain | place...
GGTCGCCGAGATGTGGCTGGAGTCCCGACGCACCGTGAAACGTCGGACCTTGGAAAGTGACCGCGGGGCGTGGCGGAACTACATCGCTCCGCGGTTCGGGCGTCGGCCAGTGGCATCGATCACTACGGCAGACGTCTCGAGCTGGCTTGGCGACCTGATCAAACGTGGCCTGGCTCGGTCGACGGCGACGCGAGCCCTGGCCACCCTCCGATCTCTGCTGTCGTTTGCTGTGGCGGACGGCCGAGTGACGGTGAATGCTGCCGCGGCGGCGAATGCTCCGACCGGGGGGCAGGCACGGCGCGAGGGCAGGTTCCTCGACCTCGATGAAGTGGTGGCTCTGGCCCAAGCGTGCCGCGGCCCTTATGCGGAGCTGGTCTACATACTCGCGATGCAAGGCCTTCGGTGGGGTGAGCTGGCTGGCCTGCAGGTGGGTGACCGGGTGATGGTGCCCGGACCGGGGCTCCGGTTGTCACGGGCGGTTTTAGCAAGCAATGGGGGCGGCGAGTTGTTCGTCGACACGTTGAAGAACAAGCGCGCTCGGACTGTCCCGCTGGTGGCGATGGTGGTGCCCATCGTGGATCGGTGGAGCGCCGGCAAGACCCCCGGTGAATGGCTCTTCGCCGCGCCAGCAGGCGGTCCGCTGCGGGAAACGAACTGGCAGCGGTCGGTCAGCTGGCGTGAGGCGAAGGCGATGATTGGACGGCCCGAGCTGCGTGTTCACGATCTGCGCCACACGGCGGCCTCGGTGTGGTTGGCGTCTGGCGCTGACCCCAAAGTGGTCCAGCGAGTACTGGGGCACGCCACAGCTGCCATGACGATGGACCTGTACGGGCACATGATCGACCGCAATCTGTGGGATGCGGCTCAGCGGCTCGGGGGCACCACGGGGGCACGACCGGACGAGGGACCGGACCGTGAACGTGGCGCCTCGGCAGAAAGCCAGCGTTGACTAGGGATAACGACTGGAGCCGCCTATCGGAATCGAACCGATGACCTACGCATTACGAGTGCGTCGCTCTGCCATCTGAGCTAAGGCGGCTTGTGTGACGCGCCAGCTGGCTCGGCACGATCGCCCACTATATCGAGCGGCCTAACGCATGACGAAGTCCAAAACGGGTCCGCTGAATCAGCACCGAGTCCCATCTCGTGGCACTTGATCACGAAGCAGGTATGCATCGACCTGCGACTTGACGCAGGCACTCTGCCCGTACGCCAGGTGTCCTTCGCCATTGAATGTCAGGAGCACCGCCGAACTGAGTTCGTCGGCCATCAACTTGGCATACTCATAGGGGGTCGCCGGATCGCCGGTGGTACCAACAACCACAATCGGCGGGGCTCCCTCCGCGTCGACTGTGGGTTGCTTGGGCGCCGACTTGACCGGCCACAAAGGACAGGCCAAATCGGGCCCATTCAATTGACCCAAGATCGGAGCGCGCTTGGACTCCTCGGCAAGCCTCTTTTCTGCCGCGCGCACGCTATCGTCCTGGCTGTCGAGGCACCGAATGGCAGGAAACGCGTAGTTGAGCTGCCCATAGGTGCCATCACGATTGCGTCGATCTGAAGCGTCCGCCAGCTGCAGGAGCCCGGCGCCATCCCCATCGAAGATTGCTGCGATGAGCGCATCCCGCAACTCCGGCCAGCTACCCCTCCCGCCATACATGGAGTAGAAGACCGCCTCGACGCCCTGCTGCTGGCTGAGGGTACGCCCGCCGTCCACCGCCAGCGGCTGCTGATCGAGCCGATCAAGGAACTCCTTGATCTTGAACAGCACCTCATCACGCTGCGCACCAAGCCGGCAACGTTCATCCGCGCACCACGACGCGAAATGACGAAACGCCCGCTCAAAGCCATCCACTTGATTGATCTTGGACTTGGAATTGATGTCGACCGCACCATCGAGGACCATCCGGCCTACTCGTTGCGGGAACAGTTCCGCATAGAGCGCGCCGATCCTTGTACCGTACGACGATCCCAAGTAGTTGATCTTGGAATCACCTAACAGGCGGCGCAACAGATCAAGATCGCGTACGGTCTCCATGGTCGAAACGTGTTCCAGCAACACCCCGGATTGACGTAGACAGGATTGGCCGAACTCGATCTGTTCGTCGATCCTGGCGCGCAGTTCGCCGGGATCATCGGGTGAGTTGTCCATGGAGAAGTAGCGATCAAGATCGTCGCGACCGAAGCAGGTCACGGGCGTGGAGCGACCGACCCCTCGTGGATCCCAGCCGACGATGTCATAGCTCTCCAGGCCTGCCGCGTTGAAGTAGCCGACGTAGCCCACACCCGAGCCGCCGGGACCGCCAGGATTGATGATCAGACTGCCGAGCCGCTTACTACCAGTAGCCGGGCGCTTGGCCACTGAAAGCGTGATGGCCGTCCCGTCGGGATCGGCATAGTCCAAGGGGGCGAGCATCGTGCTGCACGCGAACTCCTGACCACACCGCTTCCAGTCGAGCTGCTGTCTCTCATAGCGCGCTATTCCTGCGCCTGGCGGCGGCTTGGTGAAGCCCTCCGGCCGCACGTCCGGGATGGGCTCGAGCGGCCGCCCGTCCTTTGGCAGATCTGGAGTTGACGTCGCGGCCGCGGACGGTGAGGCCACCGACGTTGTTTCACCCTGCGGGATCCTCGAGTCAGTCGAACACCCGCCCAGTACAGCCAGCACAACCACCGTGACGCCCAGCAGGGAGAAACGGCGGGCGGGCCCTGGCATGTGACGAGCCTACGCCGTAGCGATATGGCGAGCTCGGGCGTCAAGATCAATAACGACGCGCTGGTTGAGCGGTGCGGAAACGTTCAGTCTTCCTCCTCGTCGGAGCGGCGGCGCCGGGTGCGTGCCTTGCGGGGTGGAGCTGGTACCTGCGCCGGAGCGGCGCGCGAAGCGTAGAGCTGGCGAGCACCGCAGGCCGCGGCCAGCGAACAACTCCTCGTGGCACCGCTGGCGCTCATTCGAACGACAACCGAATCGGCCGGCACCTGGTGGCCGACTACCACGCCGTCCCCATCCTCCAGAGCAACCTGCTCCCCGACAGCCGGCGCGGTACGCGCGAACTCGGCGTACAGGGGATGCTCGTACTTCAGGCAACACATCAGCCGGCCGCAGGCGCCGGAGATCTTCAGCGGGTTCGGCGGAAGATCTTGGACCTTGGCCATCCGTAGGCTGACAGGCTCGAAGTCCTTCAGGAACGTGGCACAACACAGGTCGCGGCCGCAGCTGCCAAGGCCGCCGACCAGCCGGGCCGCATCTCGCGAGCCGATCTGCCGCAGGTCGATCCGCGCTTGCAAGCTGCGGGCCAGCTCACTCACCAAGACTCGGAAGTCAACCCGATGAGGCGCGGTGAAGTAGATGACGACCAGCTGGTCGAAATCGATACCGGAATCGATGAAGTCGACCGCGACAACCTTCATCGGCAATTCATTCTTCTTGATCAATTTCTTGGCGGCCAGCTTGGCCTCGGCGCGCCGCCGTCGGTTCGCCGCATCCCGCTCGAGCTGCTCAGGCGCGGCCAACCCAGCGCACATTGGCAGCCCCTCAAATCCCTCGTCCTCGACCCACTCTGGCGCCCATACGCACTCGGCGACCTCGGGGCCGGAGTCGGTCGGCACCAGAACCCGATCACCGACGCTGTAGGCCGCGTCACCGGGATTGAGGTAGTACAGCCGGCCGTACCGTTCGAACGACACAGCCATCACCCTCCCCATGGCCCAAGCCTAAAGCCGAGACCGTCCACATGCGCCCCAAGTTTCGTCCTCTTGCGTTCTGAGCTCGTCGAAGGCGCATTCCTGGGCTTAGACGTGCGTACCGCACATGGCCCACAGAAAACCGGAAGCCCGGCAGATGCGGGTCTGCCGGGCTTCCACGGGTGGGCATACTGGGGGGCAGGGTCCCACCCGCGCCAGTCAGGTCTATTTGATCTTGATCGTCTGGCCGATATAGATCAAGTTCGGGTTCTTGATCGTCTCCTTGTTGAGCTTCCACAAGCCCTTCCAACCGCCCTTCACGTGATACCGCTTGGCGATCTTACGAAGGGTGTCGCCGCGCTTCACGTGAACGGTTTTGCCACTGGCACTAGCACTGTACTTCTTTGGAGCCGCCTTCTTGGCGATCTTCTTCGCCGAGTCGTTCACCTTCGTAGTCTTGGAAGCTCCAGAATTGGTCGACGGCGTCGCGTGCTTGTCCGCTCTGCCGTTCGACTTGGTCAGACCCGCACGTCGGCCGCAGGTCGGCCAGGCACCCGCACCTTGGCCTGCTAGCACCCGACGTGCGATCGCGATCTGCTCCGCCTTGGTCGCCTGGTTTGCCTGGCTGGCGTACGTTCCCCCGCCGTGCGCCTTCCAGGTACCCGCAGCGAACTGCAGGCCACCGTAGTAACCGTTACCGGTGTTGATCTTCCAGTTGCCGCCGCTCTCGCACTTGGCGACGCGATCCCACACGGTCGTCGTTGCTGCCTCGGCAGGTACGGCGCCCGCGAGCCCAATCCCGCAGGACAGAGCAAGCGCTGCGCTCACGCCGACGGCGCGCTTGATGATGGTGGATGTCAACGTAGGAATCGAATCCTTCCCCGAGTACGCCTGTGAGATACCTGGTTCGGGCCGCCATGGGCCCGGCGCTCACGCGGTGTGCAGAGATACACCGCTGTGAGCGCTTCACCCCCCGGGACTCTCTCTTTCCTGACGTGAGAGAAATCCGCTGGTTCCTCTACCTCCGCTTTCGCCCGAGACGTTCCCGGCTAGGCGCCGTCCAGCGGAGTTCGGCAAACGGACGCGCGATCTCAGCAGGCATATTGGATGCCTCTGAGTCCTTCCCCCTGGCATTCCGCTCCGGCCGTTTGATAACGAAACGGAAACGAGCCGCTCTCCACCGTAAGCGCAACCTTCCGCAGAGCGCAACACTTTGCGATACCAATTTGTGACCTTGGAGCGCTCGACCCGCAGGCGCCAAGACACTCGGGGCTGCTGTCGGGGAACTTACGTACACGTAGGCTCCATGCGCTCTGCACACGTTGCAACCTGTGCAGAGCGCAAAGAAGGTGGGTTAACCCAGCTTTCCGACAGAGGCGAGTCAAAGCGCTGTTTCCGTCTACAAGGCCGGAAACGAAAAACGGTCTGGCTAATCAGCCAGACCTTGGAAGGTTGTCGGAGAGGACGCTCGGGGGTTCGTCCCCTCCGGCAACCTGTGCGGCCCAGATTACTAAAGAACTCGCAGAAAATGAACCCCGAACATCTCGAAGGAAAGTCAGGTACACTGCGCCGCTGCACCTCGGCGCGACGGCTCCCGCCGTGACAGGCGTCATCCTTCGACCAGACCGATCAAAGCAGCCTCGACCGCGAGGAGCGGCGCAACGTTTCCCTCAAGCGCCGTACGGCAATCAAGCAGCGCATCGATCCGATGCAGCGTCGATTCGGCGGTCGACTTTCGTGCCAGCACAACAATCTGAGCCCTCAGGTCCTCATTGATCAGCGGCGCTCCCGACCCGGTCTGGATGCTCAGCACGTCGCGATAGAAGCCGGTCAGCTCGGTAAGTGTTCGATCGATCGCATCCCGCTGAAAGCGCTTGGTGCGAGCCCGCTGCTGTTCCTCAAGCTCCTTGATCGCCGCATGTGCCTGACGCGGCTTCGCACCCTTCGTGCCGAATCCCAGGGCCTCTTCCAGTGCCGCCCGCTCGCCGACATCCAGCTCGCCAGTCGCTGCCGCCGCCTCGACCGTTGACGCCTCGACCACTTGAGCCGCTGCCGCGAGGCAGGCCCCCAGCCCATGCAACTGGAACGGGATTTGCAAGATCTGTTGTCGCCGGTTGCGAGCGTCCTCGTCCCGCGCCAGCACACGCGCCCGACCGATATGTCCCTGCGAAACTCGTGCCGCGTACGCCGCCAACTCCGGTTCGATGCCATCGCGGGTCTCGAGCAATCGGGCCACGGCCGGGATAGTCGGCGTCTGCAACGTCAGCAGTCGGCAGCGCGATCGGACGGTTGCGACCACATCGTCAGCGGTCGGTGCGCACAAGATCCAGACCGTACGCCGCGCCGGCTCCTCGATGCTCTTGAGCAATGCATCGGCGCCTCGTTCGGTGATCCGATCAGCGTCCTCGATCACAATGACCTGCCACCGTCCGAGAGTCGGGCTCATGGCCGATCGCCGAACTAGCTCGCGTACTTCGTCGACACCGATCGACAGCAGCTCGGTACGTACCAGCGTGACGTCGGGGTGGGCACCGGACAACGACGTACGACATGCAGTGCACTTCCCGCAGCCGCCAGAGCTGCATTGCAGCGCCGCGGCAAAGGCCCGCGCCGCATTCGATCGTCCCGAACCGGGAGGACCTGTGAACAACCAGGCGTGACTCATGGCGTGCGGCTCGCCTGCCGCGGCCCGCTGCAGCGTCGCTACGGCAGCCGTCTGACCGATCAGCTCCGCCCAGACGCCCAGGTCACGACCCGATCCTGCGGCCGCGGAATCGGTGAGCGGTGCAGTCATGTCAAACACTCTGCCATTCACTGCCGACGTCGCCCCTGGCGTGCCGGCGTCAGTAGCGGCGCGACCCGAGCGGCCACCTGTGCAGCGATCTCCTCTCGTGACGCGCGGGCATTAAGCACCAGGTAGCGCTCTGGCTCCCGCCGCGCCAGCTCGAGGAAGAAGTGCCGCGTCCGCTCATGGAACATGTCGCCGGCCGACTCGAGGCGGTCCTTTTGAGCCTTGGCGTGGATCCCATCGCTAAGCTCCGCGTCCAGCACCACAGTCAGATCAGGTCGCAGATCCTCGGTCGCCCAGCGTGCGATGCGCTCGAGATCGGCCAGGTCAAGAACCCGACCAGCCCCTTGGTAGGCCAGCATCGAGTCGACATAGCGGTCGCAGACCACAACGGCACCATGCTCCAGCGCAGGCCGGACCACCGAGAAGATGTGCTGTGCCTTGTCGGCCGCATACAGCAATGCCTCAGCGCGGGGGGACATCTCACCAGTGGCCGGGTCCAGAACGATCCGCCGGATCATCGCTCCGACGGTCGTGTCCCCGGGCTCGAAGGTCTTTAGTACCTCATGTCCCGCATCGGCCAACCACGCGCAAAGCCGGTCGACCTGGGTCGTCTTGCCGACCCCGTCGCCGCCCTCGAAAACAACAAAGACCCCGCCCGCTGCGCTCACGCGCCGAGCTTCTTCTTGGTCTTAGCCCACGCCTCCGCGAACTCGCGCCGGACATGGCGCGACTTTCGCGTTTCACGCTCATAGTCGCGGCCAGCGGCAAAGGCCTGCTCCGAAGACAGATTCGCGACCCGCTCGTACGTGGCGAGCTCGCGGTGATGATCGTTATGGATCTCCGACAACAGCTGCCGAGACTTGAGCAGCTGCTGCTGAATCGTTGCCGACTCTTCCGGAAGCACCTGGGCTGCCACACCAACCACCCATTCGAGGCGTCCCATCTCCTGCCAGGCCTCCTCCCATTCCTCGTCGAGGGAGTCGACATTCAGGCGATCCGCGCAGCGGCGCATCCGCGCCACCGCCATCGAGACCAGGCCGGCGAGCACCTCGCCGGCAGGATCTGAGCGCTGATCGGCCAGCTTGGGCGAGCGGACGGCGGCAACGAGTCGTTCCAGCACGGTGAGATAGCGCTCGCTGCGTAACCGAGCGGTCAGCCGGTCGTGCTCCTGCCCATTGGGCGAGCTTGCTTCCAGGCTTATCCAGCCCAGCTCGTCGTAAAGATCCTCGACCCACTCAGCGTCAAGTACCACCGAGAGTCCCTTGAGCTCGTCCCTCAGCCGCACCGCCTGATCTGCCAGCCGGTCGACGGCTGTGAGATCACCGCCGCGGATAGCAAGATCAGCTTCCACGATCTGTCGCAGCCGCAGCGCGACCAACTGGGAGACGAACTTCTTGAACGGCGCTGTGGCGTCGAACGGGCCGGGTATCGGTATGTCGGTCGACCCGGTCGCGGGAGCGCCGAGCCGGGAAACCAGCCGCGGGAAACGTGGTACCTGGGTAGCGCCAACCTGCAACAGGGAACGGTCGAGCCACGCCGCCTGCTCGTCGTTCAGTCCAGGCCCGACTGGGGTGATCAACACCTCGCGGTAGCGCGCGGTGGTCAGGCCGCCGCGGCGTACGGTGACCTTGTCGTCGCGCAGTAGAGCCAGCGTGGTTCCGTCATCGTCGCGCAGCGCGAACTCCCGCCGATCGCAGGTGAGTGCGGCAACGGGTCCCAGCGTCGCCCGTCGTCGCAGCGGTCGGATCATGTCGGCCAGCCCTTCAGGAAGATCGGCATGACCCATCAACTCGATCCGGTCAATGGGCAACAGCGGCTGCCAGTCCGGGGCGGTGATGTACCACTCCCCGCGCCCGTCCAGCACCCGATGGGCAAGCAGGACCCCAGATCGGATCAGCCGGTGATCGGGCGCGTCCAGCAACGTCACCGAGATCTCGTACGCGGCATTGTGTCCGACCCTGGCGACCAGATGGTGCAAACCAAGATCAGGATTGATCAAGCGCGGCGTCGCTGCGCTGTAAGGCATGTCGTAGTAGCGCTGGCCCACGGGACCAATGCTGGACCGCTCGGGAAGCGCAGGTGGCAGGGCAGGCACGGGTTCATTGCGCTTGGGCACATGAGCCTTGCGGCGCTTCTTCTTACCCATGGTCGAACACTAGTGCCGTCTTGTCAGCATCGGTGGTCGCTATGACGACCATGGATACTGACGCCTTTTTTTGGGGTGCGTCAGCCAGTTTTAGTGCGTACGTTCTTGGCCGGCACCCGCTTCGCGGCCGGTTTCGGAGTCGAAGTCGTCGCTGCGGCCGCCGCTTGCCTCCGCTTGGCCGGACGCTTCTTGGGTGCTGGCCCTTTGGCGCGTTTCTCGGCCAGCAGCTCGGCGGCGCGCTCGGCGGTGATCGTTTCGACGTCGTCACCTCGCCGCAATGTCGCGTTGATCTCCCCGTCGGTGACGTAGGGCCCGAAGCGACCTTCCTTGATGATCATGGGCCTCCCGGAGGCAGGATCGGTGCCAAGATCTTTGAGTGGTGGCTTGGTCGCCGCCCGCCCCCGCTGCTTGGGTTGCGCGTAGATGGCCTGGGCTTCCTCGAGCGTGATCGAGAAGATCTGATCTTCGCCCTCCAAGGAGCGTGAGTCAGTGCCCTTCTTCAAATAGGGCCCGTAGCGTCCGTTCTGCGCGGTGATCTCCACACCGTCGCCATCTGTGCCCACCACCCTCGGCAAGCTCATCAGCTGAAGCGCTTGCTCAAGGGTGACCTCCTCGATGCTCATCGAAGCGAACAGCGACCCAGTGCGAGGCTTGGCGCCTTTCGGTGCGTCCTCGTCGAGGATCTCTGTCACGTACGGGCCGAAACGGCCGTTCTTTGCGACGATCATTCGCGAGGTTTCCGAATCCAGCCCCAGCTGTCGCTCCTCGCCCACCGGCTTCGCCAGCAACTCCCTAGCAAGATCAACAGTAAGCTCGTCCGGCGGAAGATCATCAGCGACATTGGCGCGGCGACCCTCCTCATCTTCTACATAGGTGCCGTAGCGACCGACTCGAACAACGATCTTGGGCGCGCCTGTCGACAGGGAGTCAAGATCAGCGATCTCGAACGTCGACAGCCTACGGGCGTCAATCTCACCAAGCTCCGAAACCAGCCGATGCAAGCCCTCACGGTCGTCACTGCCGAAATAGAAGTCGGTCAAGACTCTGAGCCGCTCTGCGTGCCCATCGGCAATCTGGTCCAGCACCTCCTCCATCTCAGCGGTGAAGGCATAATCCACCAGCTTGGGGAAGTGCTCCTCGAGCAACCGCGTGACCGCAAAGGCCAACCAGGTCGGCACGAGCGCCGTACCTTTCTTGAACACGTAATCCCGCGCAGTGATCGTGCGGATGATCGTTGCGTACGTCGAGGGCCGGCCGATCTCCAGCTCTTCCAGCTTGGCCACCAGCGACGGCTCGGTGTAGCGGGCCGGTGGACGCGTCTCATGCCCCGACGCCGTCACGGACTCGGGCCGCAGTGGCTGCCCGGCGGTGAGATGTGGAAGCTGGGTCTGCTCGTCATCGGTGTGGCCGTCGGTCTCCTCAACCGATTCCACGTAGGCCTTGAGGAAGCCGTAAAAGGTGATCGTCCGGCCGGAGGCAACGAAGGTGCACAGCTCGCCATCGCTCGGTTGGGCGTTGATCTTGACCGTAATCGAGAGACCCTCGGCGTCCTTCATCTGTGAGGCGATCGTGCGCATCCAGATCAGCTCGTAGAGCCGGAACTGATCACCGCTCAGCCTGGTTTGGGCGGGCGTCAGGAAGGTCTCGCCGGCAGGGCGGATCGCCTCATGCGCCTCCTGAGCGTTCTTGACTCTGGATGTGTACATTCGCGGCTGGTCCGGCAGGTAATCCGGACCGAAGAGTTGACGGACCTGGTGCCGGGCCGCGGCGATCGCACTGCCGGAGAGCGTGACCGAGTCGGTTCGCATGTAGGTGATGAACCCGGCCTCATAAAGATCTTGAGCGACCGACATCGTTCGCTGCGCGGTGAATCCGAGTTTGCGGCCGGCCTCCTGCTGCATCGTCGTGGTCCGGAACGGTGCATACGGGCGGCGGCTGTAGGGCTTGGACTCGACGCTGTCCACCTCGAAGCTGGCAGCGCGTAAAGAGTCCGCCAGAGCCTGCGCCTGGTCCTCGTTCAGGAGTACGAGCTGATCATGGTCCTTGGTGATCAAGGAACCACGGCTGTCGAAATCGCGTCCCTGGGCGACCCGCCGCTCACCAACCCGAGTGAGCCGTGCCGGAAAGAGCGGAGGTTGAGCCTCGGGCCCGGCGTCCAAGATCGCGTCCAGATCCCAGTACGAGGCGCTTCGGAAGGCGATGCGTTCCCGCTCCCGATCAACGACGAGCCGGGTCGCGACCGACTGCACGCGTCCGGCCGATAACCGTGGCATGACCTTCTTCCACAGCACGGGCGAGACCTCATAGCCGTAGAGACGATCAAGGATCCGCCGAGTCTCCTGGGCATCGACCAAATCCTCGTCAAGATCACGCGGGTTGGCGACCGCCTCGGCAATGGCTGCCTGAGTGATCTCATGGAAGACCATGCGTTTCGCCGGAACCTTGGGCTTGAGCTCCTGCAGCAGATGCCAGGCAATCGCCTCGCCCTCGCGGTCGCCGTCAGTGGCAAGCAACAGCTCGTCGGCACCGGCCAGTGCGTCCTTGAGCAGACGGATCGTCGCCCGCTTCTCCGGGTTGACGACGTAGAGGGCCTCGAAGCCGTTGTCCACGTTCACGCCGGTGCGGGCCCACTTCTCACCCTTGTACTTTGCTGGGACTTCGGCGGCGCCGGTCGGGAGGTCGCGAATGTGACCGCGGCTGGACTCGACGATGTAACCGTCGCCCAGAAAGCTCGCGATCTTGTTCGCCTTGGTCGGGGACTCGACGATCACGAGTCGCCTGCCCCCTGCCTTCACTGCCACCGAATACTCACTTTCTCGTTACCTGATCACATGCGCGGCGGAGCATCGATCGTGATCCACGACCAACGAACCGACCTGCCACGCCCCCAGCGCGCTTACTCTACGGGCCAGGATCAACTACGGCCGTGAACGTCACTGTTTCGGAATGAATTCCCGCACCCACGGGGGCTCTGCCCCCGTGCACCCCCGCGGGGGGCTCCGCCCCCCAGACCCCCGGATGAATTACGGCGCCGGGTAATGACCGAGAGGGTATGCCGGTGCCGGCGGAACGCTCGTCGGACTGACGGGCCGAGCGGGCGGCTGGTAGTAACGCTGCAGCCCCACACGTTTGGCCTGCCACAGGATCAAGGCGAGTGCGCTCCCGTTCACCACCACCGCCAACAGCAGCATCAGCGGCGTGCCGGTGGTATCGCTCCGGACGAACGCCTGAGACCAGCCTCCGAAGATCACGACGATGCTCAACGTCAGCATGTTGTTGACTGCGTGCATCGCAATGCCGGCTTCCAGCCCACCGGTCCACCACGCGGCGAGCCCGGAAGCCACGGCGAGACAAGCGATGGTACCCAGCACCCATGGGTCCGGGCTCATGTGCGCAGTTGAGAAGGCAGCCGCCGACACGGCAAGCGAGACGACAAGCCCGACCATGGGCCGCGCGAACCAGGCTCCCACGTTCTGCATGATCCAGCCGCGGAAGAAGTACTCCTCCCCCGCCGCCTGCAGCGGCGTCAGGAGCAGCACGATGACCAGCAACGTCACCCAATGATCCGGTCGGGGGGACGTGAATGGGGTGACCAGCACCCCCAGCAGGGTGTACACGGCCCACAGCGGCAAGATGACCGCCACACAGCGCAGCAGCCACCGCCAGCGGATCCCACCCGCAACTGAGGCTAAATATCCCGGCCGAATGCCGTGCGCAATCCAGATCGATAGCCCGCTGGCAGGGATGAGCACAATGAGCGTGAGATTCAGGTAGATAAAGCCGATCGGGCCCAGATTGGCGATGTCGCTGGTTGTCCTCACCGTGTACTCGACGAGGTCGGGCGCTCCGCTGAGCAGCCCGGCGACGAGCACGGGCACGATCGCAAGGCCCATCATGATCAGAGCCAACGGCAGAACCAGGACTAAGCAGAGCAGCGGCTTCCACCAGCGATAGTGCGGGCCGCGGAGCATCTGCTGGTAGACCCGTGGGACCTCGGGCAACGCGCTGGTCGAAACCGGCATGGGCGGCGGGTACGCAGGCGATCCGTACGGGCCAAGCTGGCCGTACGGCTGCCCGGGCCCTGCGTGACCGTCGCCGAGAGGTCCGACTTGCTGGGGTGCCTGCGGCGGCGGATATCCGGCCAGCGCAGGGTCAGGTTGGTACGAATCGGGCGGCACTTTATCGAAGCCGCGTGTAGAACCGTCGCCGTAGGAATTGCTGTTCATCGCAATCCAGTGTGCCTTGCGTGCGGGATCCGGCAGACACCAACGACCGGCGTCGCTCATTGAGCTAGTTTGTCAACCTTTGTCTCAGTTTGCTTAATCGGGACCTCGACCGTGTCCTCAGCCTCGAGCTGTGGACGCGGCCGCTGGTCTCGCTGACCTGCCGTGCCGTCGGCCTCGAGCTGCGGACGCGGCTGCTGGTCTGGCGAGCTGGCGATCGCCACCTCGCGGCGGGTGCTAATAGTCACCATGGTGATGATGATGGCCAAAGCAATGCCCGCGATCAGGTAGCGCACGGCACTCGGCGTGGTGCTCAGCGGCGACATGGCAACCACTGCCGGGGCGATCAGCAGCGACACCAGGTTCATGACCTTGATCAGTGGGTTGATCGCAGGCCCTGCGGTGTCTTTGAACGGGTCGCCAACGGTGTCACCGATCACCGTGGCGGCATGGGCGAGGGAACCTTTGCCGCCGTGGTGGCCGTCCTCGACCAGTTTCTTAGCGTTGTCCCATGCGCCCCCCGAGTTGGCCAGGAACACCGCCATCAACGTGCCGGCCGCAATGGCACCGGCGAGGTAGCCGGCCAACGCCGGGGCGCCGAGGCCGAATCCGACGGCGATAGGGGCCATCAGGGCCAGCAGCCCTGGCGTTGCGAGCTCGCGCAAGGAGTCCTTGGTGCAGATATCGACGACCTTGCCGTACTCGGGCTTGCCGGTGCCGTCCATAATCCCGGGGATCTCCCGGAACTGACGCCGTACCTCGAAGACCACAGCCCCGGCCGCACGTCCTACCGCACTGATCGCCAGTCCAGAGAACAAGAAGACCACGGCAGCGCCAAGAATCAGACCCACAAGGGTTTGCGGCGCGAAGACCACGGCCTCGTTGATGAACCTGTTGTAGTTCTCGGCCAGCACGCTACGGACGGAGTCGGTGTAGGAGCCGAAGAGAGCGGTCGCGGCGAGCACGGCGGTCGCAATCGCGATCCCTTTGGTGATCGCCTTGGTGGTATTGCCGACCGCGTCCAGCTCGGTCAGCGCCTGGGCGCCCGCGCCGTGCACGTCGCCCGACATCTCGGCAATGCCCTGGGCGTTGTCGGAGACCGGGCCGAAGGTATCCATTGCGACGATGACACCAACGGTGGTGAGCAACCCGCAGCCGGCGAGGGCGATGGCGAACAGGCCGACGACCCCCGAGCCGCCGAGCAGGAACGCGCCGTACACCGCTGCCGCGATGACGATTGCGGTGTAGACCGCCGACTCCAGTCCGACCGAGATTCCGGCGAGCACGACGGTCGCCGCGCCAGTCAGCGAGGTCTTGCCGACATTCTTGACTGGCCGATCCTCGGTGCCGGTGTAGTAGCCGGTCAGGCTGAGGATGAGAACTGCCAGCACGATCCCAATGGCCACCGCGCCGATGGCGACGATCCGCGGATCGTCGATCGGTCCGATCTCCACGTCCGGCATGCCGAGTGCAGCGAAGGAGGAGGGCAGGTAGGCGAACGCGGCGATCGCGACCAGCACCGCGGAAATGGCAGCAGAGATATAGAAGGAGCGGTTGATGGTCTTGAGGCCGTTTTCGCCTGCTCGAGGGCGGGTCAGGAAGATGCCGATGATGGCGGTGATGACACCGATGGCCGGCACGATCAGCGGGAACACCAGGCCGGACTCACCGAAGGCCGCCTTGCCGAGGATCAGCGACGCGACCAACATGACGGCGTAGGACTCGAACAGATCGGCGGCCATGCCAGCGCAGTCCCCGACGTTGTCGCCGACATTGTCCGCGATCGTCGCGGCATTCCGCGGGTCGTCTTCGGGAATGTTCTGCTCGACCTTGCCCACCAGGTCGGCGCCCACATCGGCCGCCTTGGTGAAGATGCCGCCGCCAACGCGCATGAACATAGCGAGCATTGCCGCCCCGAAGCCAAAGCCCTCAAGGATGGTCGGCGCATCACCACGGAAGATGAAGACCACGAGCGAGGCACCGAGCAGGCCCAGCCCGACAGTGGCCATGCCGACATGCGCCCCGGTTCGGAACGCGATCTTCATGGCTGGATCCCGACCCTCACTGCGGGCGGCAGCAGCGACGCGTACGTTGGCGCGCACGGCTAGCCACATGCCGAGAAAACCGATCAGAGCAGAAAAGACCGCTCCGGCTAGGAAGGCGACGGAGCGGCATATGCGTAAAGTCAGGCTGCTGAAGTCAGCGCTGGCGTGGACTGGCAACAGCAGTAGCAGGAAGAACGCTGCGACCGCAAACACACTTAAGGTGCGGAACTGGCGGCCGAGATAGGCGCTCGCACCTTCCTGCACACCGCGGGCGATGGACTGCATGTTCGGCGTGCCGTCACCTGCCGCAAGCACCTCGCGACGGAAGACCACGGCCATCACAAGAGCTATTAAGGCGATGACGCCGACCGCTGCGACGAACGCCAGGTTGACTCCCGACAAGCTAATTGGAGTCACTTCCAAGGGAACTGGAAGCAGGGACATACATCGCCCTCCTGAGACGCTCGGCACTCGCGGCTACTGCCCTTAGCCGCTCGGGAAGTCTAACCACAAGTAGCTCTGGTTTTGTTATCGAGGCGTGCACGGACACATCGCGATGGGCCCAGCCGTCAGGCCCGATCGCTGTGATCGGCCTGCAGGACCCACGGGCGACGATTGGGAAGACGCCTCTTCGCGTCGCTGACTTTGAGCGTACGCCGAGAGGCAATAATGACGCTATGGTCGTCCTCGCTTTGATACTGCTTGTCCTGGTTGTGGTGCTCGTTGTTGCGATTGTGGTCAGCAATCCGGACATCTACGACTTGTCCATCTTTGGAGCGGTCGTCAAAGTGAACAGCGCTGGCATCTTCATCACTGGCGCAATCGCCATGGCGGTCACCATCCTGGCGCTGCTGTTGCTGCGGAGCGGTATTCGTCGCGGGCGAGCACGGCGCACGGAGAGAAAGGTTCTGCTGCAGGCCGCGGGCGACAAGATACCGGGCTCGTCGGCCAGTCCGGAGGAAACCTCAACGACCACCAACAAGACTCCCGACGCCTCGGCGACGAGCGACTCCGTAGCGACTGAGCCGACCACCCGGGAGAAGTCGAGCCTCGAGCTGGAGGGCGAATCCTCGACGACCCCGGCCGAGCGTCAGGCGATGCTGAACGAGACAGACGCGCTGACCAAGGATGAGCCTCAGAAATGAGCTTCCTTGAGATCTCGAACCTGGGCTGAAGAACCTGCGGGAAGAGAAGGACCGGTGTGTGTCCCCTCTCCCGAAGACGGGAGAAAGGATGCACCCAACCTCTGATGAGGTCGAAGTTAGGGATCAGGCGGGCGACTGCTGATGGAATGCCAGCAGCCAACGTCCGTCGCCGCGGACGACCGTGCTGCTGACGATCGCCGCATACGGCTCCTCTCCAGCCCGCTGTGCGTTCACCCGACACACCACAATGCCGCTGTCGGCGGACAACTCGACCTCCTCTGGCTCGAGCGGCCGTTGCCTGTCACCAAGCTCATGGCACATCGTGCACCGGACCGGCATGGGCTTCTGCGGCAACCGTCCTGGGCATGTGGGGCGTGCGTGTGCGCACCACAACCGTGACTCGCACCGTCACCACGAAGTCGACTGCATCGCCCACCTGGCTGCAGCGGTCCGCCCGGGCACCGTTGTGCCTGGCCGTAAGCACCGCCTGGGCACACGGATCCCGGCCCTGCTGGAACGCCGCAGCCCCACTCAAGGCGCTGAGATCAGCCGCAGCCCGAGCCCGGTGATAGCCGACGGCGTATCCCGCGATCACCAAGGCGACACTGCTGAGCGCCACGACGACGCCGAGGATCCCAGTCATCAGAACCGATGCGCTTCCCAGCTCCGAGGCTGCAGTTCGCTGCATGATCATCCCTCAGCTGCTGTGGGCTCTGGCACCACCTGCGCACGAGCTTCAAGCGGCACCGTAGGCAGCCAGCGACCCAATGGTCGTGCGTTGACTCGCACGGTGACGGTGACCAGGATCGGACGCTTGTCGATCGAAATCGTTGCTCCTGATGGCGCTGCAGCCTTAGCCCTGGCGACCGCTGTGGTGTCCCCGCGGGCGGACTGACGAGCGACCGCGGCCGCGGCGTCGACACAGCGGAGCTGGATGACGACCAGATAGATCCCCCAACACATCATGGTCAGCAGTGCGAATGCGGCCAGCGTGGTGACGGCCAGTTCGGCCGTCACCATGCCCCGTCCGTCCCGCGCTCTGGTCTTCCGCAACGTCACGATTCTCGACTCGCCTCGACTCGCCGCCGTCTCACTGCAAGAAGCCGGAGAACGAGTGGATCACCATCAAGATGAACTTGAGCAGCGCGTCGTGGACCGGTCCGCTCGTCACGATTCCTAGCAGTACCCCCGCGATCGCAATGGCGGCAATGATGCCGACTGCCCACTCGGCACTCACCATGCCCAGCTGGTCACGGCGAGTTGGCGGAGCCTCGTCCACCGCGTCTGTCCCCGCCACAGAGATGTCTTTTGTCATGGGTTCCCTCCCTTGGGTGTCGCGCACCACACCTGGGTGCGGCATCGGTTCGGATGCGTCTGGAGTCTCCTGATCAAGAGCCCGATCGTGCGGCCCGGCGAAAATCTGTTGACAGCGCTCGGCGTGCCCGGCGACCTGTGGATATCCCCGGATCAACCACTGTCATGGGAGCGCGTTGAAGACGGCAGAGACCACAGCTGGCACGATCCCGAGCAGCATGAACGAGGGAATGAAGCAGGTCATCAGCGGCAGCACGCTGCGTACCCCGACCGCCCTAGCCCGCACCTGAAGCTCGCTCCGCCGGGCCTCGCGAGCCGCGGCAGCGTGATGTTGAAGGCCTTCCACCATTGAGATTCCCGACTCCACCGAACGAGCCAGGTCCGCGGCCGCCAGGCCCAACTGCGGATGATCATGGAGAGCCCGCCAGGCCATCACATCACCCACACCGAGCTCGAGCAACGCCAAGACCTGACCAAGATCATCAGCGACGGGGCCGTCGAAAGTCTGCACGACGGCTGCGCAGGCCGTACGGGTGGGAAGGCCAGCGCCGAGGCAGGCAGCCATCAGCTCCAGCGTCTGCGGGACTTCCATGATCAACTGTTGTCGGCGGCGGCGTGTTGACCGTGGCTCGACCCAGCCCAGCGCCAGCATTCCAGTTGCGGCAACCACCGGCACCGCGGACCAGGCCAAGCCTCCCAACCAGCCATCGAGCCGAGGCCCGGCCAGGCCAAGGGCGAGGACGCAGGCCGTGCTCAGCAGTACACGGTGGATCAGCGGCGGCGCGTCAGCTCGACCCTGGAGCAATCGCACGAACGGCGCCACCGCCCCAGCCAGGCGTGATTTCCGGGGCGTTATCCGGCGAAGCTGACCTTCGGGACGCCGCAACACGACAAAGACGGCAAAACCGGCGGACCCAGCACACAGAAGGGTGCTCGCTGACACGGTCGCGTGCCCGGTCAGCATGCTCGTTATCAGGGTGGAAGGCACCGGCTACACCTCGGCGGAGGCGCGTCGAGCCAGAGCTTCAATCCACAGGACACCCGCGCAAGCCAGTACCACCCCTGCCAGTAGGCATGCCCAGCCAGCAGGACCGGCCAGCAACCAGCGAGCTGGATCACCCCCCAGCAGATAGCCAATGCCGATGCCACACAGGGGCAAGGCAGCCATCACCTTGCTGGTCGCGCGGGCAGCGGCGAGCTCGCTGTTGACGACCTGGATCAGCCCCTGGTCGGCCGAGAGGCTGGCCGCCACCTGATCCAGAGTCGACGACATCGGCGCACCGGTCTCCACCGAGATCTGCCAGGCCCGCGCCAGCTCGAGAAGGCCCCGGTACCCGGCACGCCGTGCCTGCTGCCGCCAGACGTGGACCACGTCGCCGCCGAGGCTATGTGCATGGTGGCCGTCGCGTAACACTTCGCAGTCGGCTGCGGCGATAGCCAGTGCAGCGGATGGCACCTGTCCGACCCGGAGATAGGACGTCAGCACAGTGCACGCATGCGCCACCTCGGCTCGCGTTCGGCGGGCTGATCTTCGTCGTCTGTACTGGGCAACCAGGCGGGCGGCCGTGACGACGACCAGCAGTGCCGCGCTGGCGAGTACGGCACCCGGAGCCTTACCGACAGAGCCGGCAGCAATGATCAGCCCCAGCAAGATGATCAAGATCGCCAAAACGGTCCCTGATCGTCGTCGCCGTGTTCCGTCCTCGATGCCTGTCTCTATGGCGGACGTTGGTGTTTGCGGAGCGAGTCGGCTGGTGAGACTTCGCGCCGCTGGCCGCGGCACCGCCAGCCACGCAGCCAGCATCGCGCAGCCGAGGCAGACCATGATCGTGATCAACGGTCCAACATCCGTTCCAGCTGGCGGCTGCCCGGACCCAGCACGATGCCGCCGTCGGGGCGGAGGTCGACGGCACACTCGCTGCGGACCAGCCCGCTTCTCGGCTCGCGGACGAAGATCGAAATCTCGGCCACCCGGCGCATCCCGGACTCGTCGCGGGCGACATGTATCACCGCATCCAGCGCCGAGGCCAGCTGTGCGTGCAAAGCGGCCCGTGGGAGCCCGCCAAGCGAAGCCAGGGCTTCCAGCCGAGCTGGAATATCGGCCGTGGAATTGGCGTGCACTGTGCCACAACCGCCCTCATGACCGGTATTCATCGCAGTCAGCAGGTCGACGATCTCAGCCCCGCGTACTTCACCTACCACCAGCCGGTCAGGACGCATGCGCAGTGACTGACGAACCAGATCAGTCAGGCTGATGGCTCCAGCGAGCTCGGTGTTGGCGGGCCGCCCCTCGATCCGCACGACGTGCGGATGGTTGGGCGCGAGCTCCCGCGAGTCCTCGACAATCACGATCCGCTGGGATGACGGCACCAGCCCCAGGAGAGCGGCAAGCAGAGTCGTTTTGCCTGAGCCGGTTCCGCCGCTGATCAGGAACGCCAGTTTGGCCTTGATCATGCGTGACAAGAGCTGCGCCGCCCCGGGAGTCAGTGAGCCCGACGCCACGCAGTCGGTGAGCGAGAAGCTTCGCTGCGCAGGCACGCGGAGCGAGATGCAGGTGCCTGGTGAGGCCAAGGTGCCGAGCACTGCATGCACCCGACTTCCGTCGGCCAGCCTCGCGTCAACGAAAGGCACCGCGTCGTCAAGGCGCCGACCGACAGTGGCTGCCAGGCGCTGGGCGAGCTGGCGCACGTCGCCTTCGCAGGGGAATCGGAGATCGGTCAGCTCGAGCCCGGCACCGCGATCGATGAACACCTGGTCCGGGCCGTTGACCAGGACGTCTGTCACCCCAGGCTGGTGAAGCAATGGTTCCAAGAGGCCGGCGCCGACGCTGTGTCGCCGCAGCGACTCCACGGTGTCGAGGACGGCTGAGTCGCTGACGATGAGGCCCTCAGCTCGCATGGCAGTGGCCACGTCAACAGGCGTGTAGTGGCGGCCGAGTCCGGCCAGGCGATCCCGGACGAGGTCCAGCGCCTCGCCGTCGATGTCACGATTCCCGGCTACGGGTGATCTCACGGCGGCGGTCATGCCCTTGCCAGCGCCTTCTCTGCGGCAGGGCATGACTGCGGGAGATTGCCAAGCAGCTCCCGGGAGAGCCGGGCCAGGGAGCTACGGGCAGACCGCGCCGGCGGGTCGCCTCGCTCTGCAGCCAAGGCCAGCCCCAGGTCATCGGGGAGCAATCCAAGCAGCGGCAAGCCGATGCCCGTGGCCACCAGATCCGGCTGCAGCAGGCGTGACCGACCTTGCCGAACCACCACTCCGAAGCGATCGCACTCGCCTTCCAGCTCGCGGACCACTTCACGTCCGGCGGCCACCCCGCGGACGTCGTCTCGCACGAGAAGCACTGCCAGCTTGGCTCGCCGAAGCGCCTCACAAGCGGCAGTGCCAAGCGTTCGAGGCAGATCGAGCACCGTGATGTCATGGCTTCGCATGGCCGATAGCAGCACCGACTTCAGTTGCTCGGCCTGCAGCTCCCAGCCCTGCGTCGATTCACCGCGGGCCATGGACAACAGATCAACGCCTTCCACGACTGCCAACTGCCCAGTCAGGTCGCCGAGGTGTCCGCGTGCGCTGGCGAGCCGTGGCCAGCGCCAGCCGGGCGTCCGTTCTGCACCCAAGAGCAGGTCGAGCCCACCAGAGCGGGTGTCGGCGTCAATCAGCATCGTGCGCTGTGAGGCGCGAGCCGCCACGAACGCAAGCCCCGCCGCCAGCGTCGAAGCGCCGACCCCGCCGGAGCCGCCCACCACGCAGACGACGCTGCCGGTTACACGACCTGTTCTGCTGAGATCGGCGAGGGCTTCGGACAGCCAACCTGCACTCGCTGGCAGCGGCGCCATCGCCGCCCCGAGCCGTATCGACCACTGTTGTGCCTGGGCGGCGGAGGTCTGCTCTCCTGCAATCAGGTAGACCTCAGCGCGACGCGGCAACCCCATAGCCGCGACCCGATCCGCATGATCGACGCCGAGCAGCAGCATCGACGCTGAAGCCCAGTGCGGACGCAGGAGAGCCGGGTCACTCACGACCAGCGGCTCGACCCCAACCACTGCCGTAACGGACAACACCTGGTCAAGCAGATCGGGATCGGCGATCGCTACCACGACAGTGGTTTGGCCGAGCCTTTGCGGGTCCATGTCGGCAGTGTGTTGACGTCGGGCCTCGGCGCGCCGCGCCCGGCGAAATCTGTGGATGACGCTCCGAACGACCTCCAGCTTGTGGACAACGCGGTCTGGGAGTCAGCTAATTTGATCTTGGAGAGAACAACCGGTTGGCACGTCATGGGCATCAAACCAACGAGTCAATTGCCAGAATTTCTGCTGCCCGGTGGCCCTTTCCATTGCGTCCGGATGGGGGTAGAAAGGACTGCAAGGTAACCCGAGTCGTCGAGATGGAGTGCGCTTCTAGGAGCTTTCCTGGTGACGGTCCGAGAAGGCTGTCACACGTAGTCTTGACCGACGAATCGGTGAACCTCGCACGGCATCCAAGCACCCACGCGGCGACCACCCATCTCCGACGGGAAGTTGCGATCCAGGCTTGACCTGGGCCAACACATTGAAAAGATGCACGCATGGTCACTTGGTGATGACGTGCCAGGCACGGCGCCCGCCTCGGTGGGCGCCGCGTCATGTGCACTTCCCTCGCCGACTTGTCAGCGTGTGTGGCCCTCCGAGCAACCACGTACGCCGACAACTCAGCGGCGAGCTGCCGGCGAAAGCTCAGCGCCGCGAGCCACAGCAGCTGCACATCGCAGCAGCCAACCCTTGACGCCGTCGACACTGCCGTCCGCGTACGCGTCCAACCCGGCAGCGTAGCTAGAGCTCTTTTCCGCGTGTCCAGCCTCGACCACGATCACCCCGTACGGGTCCAGGCCGGCCGCGATCAGCACCAGGTGTTCGGCCACTCGGGCGATCAAGCCGCTTGCCTCAGCGAACGGCGCCACCACGGCAACCTCGGCATGCGCGATGGCCCCGACCACGATCGCCGGCGCCGATGTCGGGCGGGCTAGCAGCTCGCCAAGGCTGTTCATGCGCGCCGCCATCGCTGGTTCCGAGCCGATCTTGCCCAGGTCGCTGTCCGGCACGACGCCCCGCGCCACCACGGCGTGCGCCCGAGCAAGCGCCTGCGCGGGCGCGACTCGGATGAGCGCCGCCAGTGATGCCAGCTCAGCCGAGAGTCGAAGAGCGCCAATCTGCCATCGCGCCGGATCCTCGGTCAGCTCCGCGTTGGCTCTGGCCCCCGCCAGGAGGGCCTGGCTCAGCTGCTCATCGCTGATCTTGCGCAGTCCGCGGTCTCTCAGCACCGCATCGACTGCATCCGTCGCCGCGGCCACCGCGGACGGCACGCCCTCAAAGCGCGCAAGATCAGCAAGCGGGTCAAGCACCATTAAAGTTTCCACCATGACGACGCGGCGAAATCCTTATCCAGAGGCTGCGCCCGTTTGGATGGTCGGCGAGGAGCCCGTGCGGGTCCTCGATCTCGGGGCGGGCCGCGGCGGATTCGCCACGATGCTGCGCGATGCCGGTCATGAGGTCTTCTGCATCGATCGAACGGTCGAGCTTGTCGCTGGCCTCCCGGCCCGCCTCGGCACTCGCCTGCACGTCGTCGGCCAGGTCGAGTCGTTGCCATTCCTGTCGTGTCATTTCGATGTCGTCACCGCCGCCCAGACGCTGCATCGCTTCGCGCCAGGACTCGCCCTGAGCGAGATCGCTCGAGTGCTCAAGCCCGGTGGCTACCTTGCGATCGCGTACAACACGCGCGACGACACCGTCCCTTGGGTGCGGCGACTGATCGCCTTGATGCGTGCGGCCGATCCGCAGTCGATGCGTGGCGAGTTCGGCGAGGACAGCGTCGAAAAGGTTGCCGAAAGCCCCTACTTCGGCCTCCTGGAACGCCGCAACTTCCGCAATTGGATGCCGACCACCCGAGACGGGCTCATCTCCATGGTCGAGCGACGCCCAGCAGTGGCCCGGTTGGACGCCGCCGCACGGAGCCGGTTGGTGGGTGAAGTGGGCGCTATCTATGACGAATACGCTCGCGTACCCGATCCGCTGATGCTGCCGTTTCAGACCTCCTGCTGGCGGGCTGAAGTTGATCACTCCAAGCTGGTGATCAATAACGACTTCGACGATGTACTCCAGATCAAGCTCTGAGCGGGATGGACCAGCCGCCGCTCGCGTGAGGAACCCTACGTCTACGTGGGTTTCTGCCGGTCTGCACAGGTTGCAACCCATGCAGAGCGTACGCAAGCTGTGAACGTAGGGTGCCGACTGACGCAGGGTGCTGCCTTATACCGCAGTTCCACCAGTCACCGGAAAAAGAGCCCTGGGTAGTCTGAGGCCGGTGAGCCAGAAGCCCAGACGAGCTATGGCCCAGCCACCGATCATCGATGCTCGTGAGGAGACTTGCCGTGACTGATGAGGCCCTGTCCAACCTGCTCCACGAGGACCGGCGCTTCCCGCCACCCGCCGACCTCGCGGCGAACGCCAATGTCACGGCCGCGACCTATGCCGAGGCCGACGCAGACTTCGAGGGCTTCTGGGCCAAGCAGGCCAAGCGGCTGAGCTGGCAGACAGAGCCGACCGAGGTCTTGGACTGGAGCAGCCCGCCGTTCGCCAAATGGTTCGCGGACGGCACTCTGAACGCCTCGTACAACTGCCTCGACCGGCACATCGAGGCAGGGAACGGGGACCGTGTCGCCTTCTACTTCGAGGGCGAGCCGGGAGACACCCGTGAGATCACTTACGCACAACTGGCCCGGGAAGTGAAGCAGGCAGCCAACGCACTCCTTGAGCTGGGCGTGAAGGCCGGCGACCGAGTGGCGATCTACCTGCCGATGATCCCTGAGGCGGTCGTCGCGATGCTGGCATGTGCCAGGATCGGCGCACCGCACACGGTGGTTTTCGGCGGCTTCTCCTCAGACGCCCTCTATTCGCGAGTCATCGACTGCGGCGTACAGATCGTGATCACCGCTGATGGAGGGTTCCGCCGCGGCACTGCGTCAACGTTGAAGCCGGCAGTCGATGAAGCGTTGAAGTACGGCTGCGACGTGCGAAATGTGCTGGTTGTGCAGCGGACCAACCAGGACGTCCCAATGGAAGAGGGACGCGACCTGTGGTGGCATGAGTTCGTCGGCAAGCAGTCCGAGGAGCACGAGTGCGCGTACTTCCCCGCCGAGCACCCGCTCTACGTCATGTACACCTCAGGCAGTACGGGCAAACCAAAAGGCATTCTGCACACCACCGGCGGCTACCTGGTCGGCGTCGCGTACACACATTGGGCAGCTTTCGATCTCAAGCCGGAGACTGACATCTTCTGGACCGCCGCAGACATCGGCTGGGTGACGGGGCATTCCTATTTGGTGTACGGGCCGCTCGCGAACGGCGCAACATCGGTCATGTATGAGGGCACTCCGGACACCCCCCACAAGGGGCGCTGGTGGGAGATCATCGAGAAGTACCGGGTGACGACGTTGTACTGCGCACCGACGGCGATCCGCACGTTCATGAAGTGGGGTGCCGACATTCCGCAGAGCTTCGACCTCTCGTCGCTGCGGATCCTGGGATCTGTAGGCGAGCCGATCAATCCGGAGGCGTACGTCTGGTACCGGCACTACATCGGCGGCGATCGTACGCCGGTCGTGGACACCTGGTGGCAAACCGAAACCGGCATGCAGATGATCTCACCAATGCCGGGCGTGACCGCGGCCAAACCCGGCGCGGCCATGAAGGCAGTTCCTGGGGTCGAGGTTGAGGTGGTCAACGACGAGGCTGAGCCCGTGCCCAATGGATCGGGTGGCTATCTGGTGGTCACGAAGCCTTGGCCGGCGATGTTGCGCACCATCTGGGGCGATGATCAGCGCTACATCGACAACTACTGGTCACGTTTTCCGGGAGTGTATTTCGCCGGCGATGGCGCGAAGAAGGACGAGGACGGCGATATCTGGTTGCTCGGTCGCGTCGATGACGTGATGAACGTCTCTGGGCACCGGCTGTCCACCACGGAGATCGAATCGGCGCTGGTGTCGCACCCGAAGGTCGCCGAGGCTGCCGTTGTCGGAGCGAGCGATCCGATGACTGGGCAGGCGATTGTCGCGTTCGTGATCTTGCGAGCCGATGCCGGCGAGGGTGGTGACGACGTCGTACAGGAGCTGCGGACCCATGTCGCCAAGGAGATCGGTGCGATCGCCAAGCCGCGGCAGATCATGGTGGTCGAGGAGCTCCCGAAGACCCGCTCGGGCAAGATCATGCGCAGGTTGCTCCGCGACATCGCCGAGAACAGGGAGTTGGGCGATGTGACCACTCTGACCGACTCCTCGGTGATGAATTTGATCAAGGAGAACCTGGCCACAGCCAAGGCTTCTGCGGACTAGCCGCGCTTGAGGCTGTCGAAGACTGGCATTTTCGGGTAAACGTCCAGCCGAGGGTCGATAGGCTCACGTTGACGAAAGGAGCGGACGTGGCAGATCTTCCGGTCGGGGACATCATCAAGAACCTCACCGACGATGTGAAGTTGCTGGTACAGGACCAGATCGAGCTAGCCAAGGCCGAGCTCATCCCTGCCGCGAAGAACGGCGGGACTGGCGCCGGACTGTTTGGAGCTGCCGGATACTTCGGGATCTCCGCGACCATTCTTCTCTATTTCGCGGCGGCCTTCGGCCTGGTTGCAGCGGGCTTGGTAGCGTGGCTCGCGTTCTTGATTGTCGCCGTCGCCTTACTGCTGATCGCAGGCATTTGCGCCGGAATCGGCTACCTGTTTGTCAAGAGAGTCAAGCCCCCAGAACGCACCATTGCCCAGGCCAACCTCGCGACGACCGAGGTTCAGGAGGCGGCGCAGCGCGCCCTCGCTGCGGCGAACGCTCCGCAGATCGAGGGCAAGGTCGTCGAGACCAGAGCTATCACCTGAGCGGCGCAGCCGAGCCAGTAAGCGCGGACTAGCTAGTGGCGGGGGCCGGCGTACGGGACATCCTGCTTGAAGGACCGTGGCGTCATCGCGATATTGCAGCGAACGGGATCCGATTCCACGTTGCGCTCGGGGAGCAGTTCAGTCCTCGTCGACCGCTGGTCCTGCTGCTGCACGGATTCGGTGAGTTCTGGTGGGCATGGCGGCACCAAATACCCGCCCTGGACGCGGCCGGCTTTAGCGCGGCCGCCATGGATCTGCGCGGCTATGGGGCAAGTGATAAGACTCCACGCGGATACGACCCGCAGACCACTGCCTTCGACGTGGCCGGTGTGATCAAGAGTCTTGGCTTCTCCATCGGTGTCGTTGTCGGGCACGACTGGGGCGGCATTGCTGGCTGGACGACCCTGGCGTACGCGGCGGCGCCGGTCCGTGCGCTGGTGAGCGTCGCCGCTCCTCACCCGCTGGCCTTCCCTTGGCGAGCGAACATTCCAACGCTGGCGTTCTTCCAGCTGCCGTTGTTACCGGAGCGGCGGATCATGGCAGGCGACGGGCTGTACATCGAGGAACTGCTTCGCCGCTGGGCGGCCGACAGCGCCGGATTCCTGACTGCGGCCGAGGCTCGGCACTACCGCGACGCCTTGATGCTGTGGCCGAGCCCGCACTGTGCCCTGGAGTACCAGCGGATGTTCGTACGCAACCACTTCCGGAACACGGGTCGTGGCTTCCGGCGGGCTCTCCGACAGCCCGCAGCCGTACCGCTGCTGTCGATCCACGGCCAAGAAGATCAGCTTGTGCCACTTCCGGCGATGACGGCGGCCGAAAGGTGGGTCGAGGCACGGCACGACCTGATCAGCCTGCCCGGCGTCGGGCACCTGCCGCACGAGGAGGATCCGGCGGTCGTTACGACGGCCCTTCTCGACTGGCTCTCAGCTCTGTGATCACACTCAGCAGCGGGATCGTGCGCGATTGACCTGTGTAGTCACGGGTCAAACGCGTACAATTTTTTCCCCAACTTTTCGCAACCTTTCCCAACTAGTGTCGGAAGAGTGAAGCAGACCTCCAGGACGGTCCGCCGCACGTACTACGTGCTCACGGCGGGCAACACCTTGGCCGCATCCCTGATCTGGGGGATCAACACGATCTTCCTGCTCGACGCCGGGCTCAACAATTTCGAGGCCTTTGCCGCCAACGCCTGTTGGACCGCCGGCATGGTGCTCTTCGAGATTCCCACCGGCGTGGTCGCGGACCGCTGGGGACGCCGTGTCTCCTTCCTGTGCGGGACGCTCACTCTGGCAGCTAGCACCGGTCTCTACGTGCTGCTCTGGCAGCTGCATTCGGCCTTCGTCTGGTGGGCGATCGTCTCCGCGCTCCTCGGACTCGGATACACCTTCTTCTCTGGTGCAACTGACGCCTGGCTGGTGGATGCACTGACCGCAACCAGGTTTGAGGGCCAGCTCGAGGGTGTCTTCGCCCACGGCCAAGTGATCAGTGGGGCAATGATGCTGTGTGGCTCGGTGGCCGGCGGCTATCTCGCCCAGCTGACCAATCTCGGCACGCCGTACCTGGCCCGGGCGGCAATCCTGATTGGCATCTTCGGACTCGCGTTGATCATGATGCATGATCTCGGTTTCACGCCCGTGCGTGGCGATCGGCCGCTCACCGAGATGAGGAAGATCGTGCACAGCTCGGTTGAGCATGGTCTGAAAGTGCCGGCAGTCCGCAACATCATGTTGGCAGGGATGTTCAGCGGTGGCGTCGGAGTCTATGTCTTCTACGCCTTGCAACCTCACCTGTTGAATCTGTGGGGCAATCAGAAGGCGTACGGGATAGCCGGCCTGGTGGCAGCGCTCGTTGCCGGAGCCCAGATTGTCGGCGGCCTGCTGGCGCCGAGCCTGCGTCGCGTCTTCACGCGCCGGACTTCAGCCCTATTGATCTTAGAAGCCTTGGCCGTTGCGATGCTCGCGCTTATTGGTCTCACTGGCAATTTCTGGGTGGTTGTTGTCCTGATCATGCTCTGGGGGCTCGCATCCTACGCGGGCGCGCCCATCCGCCAGGCATACCTGAACGGCATGATCCCCTCCCAGGAGCGCGCCACGATTCTCTCCTTCGACTCTTTGATCAACAACGCCGGCGGCATCGTGGCCCAACCTGCGCTGGGCAAGAGCGCAGATATCTGGGGCTATCAGGTGTCCTATCTGCTGTCGGCTGCAGCGTCCGCGCTCGCGCTGCCGTTCATCGCCAGGGCACGCCGCCTGGATACTCCTGCCGACCACGAGACGGCTCCGCCCCGCGGAACGGAGGACTACGAACGAAGGCCGCCTCAGCCGAGGAGATAGATACGCGAGTCCCACGGTGCGAGCTCGAGTGAGGTCGAGTCGCCGTGGGTGGCCAGGAGCACGCGGGCCCCCGTCAGGTCTGGAACGGCATCGGTAGGCACACTCGCTGGATCGGACGAGCAGTTGGCGATGATCAGCAGCACTTGATCATCAAGTGTCCGGGTCAGCGCCCAGATTTGCTCATGATCAGGAAGCAACAGCTCGAACCGACCATGCACGACCACCGGATGATCATGACGAAGCTTGATCAACTTGCGGAAGTGATGGAACACCGAGTTCGGGTCGTCAACCGCCGCTGCTGCATTGATGGTGATGTAGTTGGGATTGACGGGCAGCCAGGGAATCCCATCGGTGAAGCCGGCATGTGAGCTGTCATCCCACTGCATGGGCGTACGGGCGTTGTCCCGACTTTTCACCGACAAGGAATGCAGTACCGTCTCGACCTCCATGCCCAAGCTGAGCGCCGCAGCATGGTAGTTGATCGACTCGATGTCGCGGTAGTGCTCGATTCTGCTGAAGTAGGTGTTGGTCATCCCCAGCTCTTCGCCCTGGTAGATGTACGGCGTGCCCTTGTGCATGTGCTGCACTGTGGCCAGCGTCTTGGCGGAGTTCACCCGATGCTGGGGGCTGTCGTCACCAAATCGCGACACCGCCCGTGGTTGATCATGGTTATCCCAATACAGGGAGTTCCAACCGACCTCGGCGAGCGCCAGCTGCCACTCATTCAGATTTTCCTTCAGCGCTGGCAACGAAAGCGGAGCCAGATCAAACTTGCCGCTGCCACCGGGCAGCGAGTCGAGGCTCACATGCTCGAAGGTGAACACCATGCTCAGCTCATGATTGGCCGGATCAGTTGTCCTACGAGCGGTTTCAATCGTCGCGCCCGGCATCTCGCCGACTGTGAGCAGGTTTTGGGCGTCGAGACTCACCTCCGAATTCATTTCGGTGAGGAACTCATTCAGCCGCGGACCGTTAGCGGTGAAGGGAAAGCATGACACGCGAGTCCGGCCCGGTGCTGGCACACCATCAACGAGCTCATGCTTGGAAATGAGGTTGATCACATCCATGCGGAATCCGTCCACGCCTCGATCAACCCACCAGTTCATCATGTTGAAGACGGCGCGCCGCACCTCCGGGTTCTCCCAGTTCAGGTCGGGCTGCTTGGGGCTGAACAGATGCAGGTAGTACTCCCCGCTGCGCTCATCAAACTGCCACGCCGAGCCCGAGAACGCCGACTGCCAGTTCGTCGGTTCCGCACCCTCGCTGCCAGGTTCAAAGCCTGGACGGGCCGGCCGCCACCAGTACCAATCTCGCTTGGCTGAGGCGGGATCGCGAGACTCGATGAACCACGGGTGTTCATCGGAGGTGTGGTTCACCACCAAATCCATGACGATCTTGATGCCGCGCTCATGCAGGCCCGCGATAAGCCGGTCCAGATCCTCGAGGGTGCCGAACATCGGATCGACGTCGTGGTAGTCACTGATGTCATAGCCGTTGTCATCCATCGGTGATGCATAGACAGGCGATAGCCACACCACATCGACTCCGAGCTCGACCAGGTAATCCAGGCGGGAGGTAATCCCCACAATGTCGCCAAAGCCGTCGCCATTGCTGTCCGCGAATGAGGGTGGGTAGATCTGATAGACCACTGCCGACTTCCACCAATCGGTCGGGCGGTCAACAGAAACAACGGCGGTCTGTGTGGGCTCGGAGGTCACACATCCGATCCTTCCACAGCGATACCGAGCCGATTCGAGAGTGCCTGTAACTCCGTGGCGAGGTTCGCCCGAGCGGCATCGGTCAGCTGCCGTCCCTTGGCCGTGCGGAAGATCTCGCGGTCGGCAAGCTCAGTCAGCACAGCCAGCCGTCCCGCCAAGAATTGCTCCTCGGGCAGCTGCGCGTACTCCTCGCGTACGGCAGCTACATAGTCGGCGTAGCCCGCCGGCTCGGCTGCGAGAATGGCGAGATCCGCGTCGCACAGCAGTTCGCCCTCAGGATCACGCGGACCGGGCAGATGACTCTCGGTCAGCCGGACCAGCCGTGCGACCTGGTTCAGGTCCTCCTGCTCTAGCCCGACCCTGCTCAGCTCCCGCAGCGCCAACCGGGCGGAGGCCTCCTCGTTGCTGACCTGGCCGGCCGGGATGGCATACACGGCGTCATGGAACCAGGCAGCAAGCCGCACCAGAAAGACGTCATGATCATCAGCAAGCCGGTCGATCATGGTCAGCACATGGAGTAGGTGCTTGGTGCTGTGGTAACGCCGGTGCGGCTCGCTGTAACGCGTGATCAAGTTCTGGCCGAGTTCCTGCTGACGCGGCAGGGTGGAGTTCCAGCGTGCCAACAGCTCGGACTTCTCATCATCAATGGGCATCGGGCCCTCCTCGGTCCGGCCTGGAGTCTGTGAGGTAGCGCGCCGGAATCGGTACCACACGACGTCGATCCCAGGGCCGCTGCCATCCGGCAAGATCGAGTACGCCATCCAGGAGGTGCGCCGTCAGCCCCCAGATGAGATGCCCGTTCACCTCGAACGCGGGCCCGGTGTAGCCCGACGGATGCCGGACCCGGGCACGGTGCGCGGGATCTGTGAGTACCGCGACCGGCACGATATCGATGGATGCTGCTTCTCGGGAATCCATCACTGCCACCGGACTCGGTTGGCGCCACCAAGCGATCACCGCTGTGACATCGAACCCGCTCACCTCTACGTACGCCGGCGGCAGCACGCCGAGCACGTCGATCCCGCTGCGGTCGACGCCGGTCTCCTCAGCAGCCTCGCGGAGCGCGGTCTCGGCAAGATCATGATCATCCGCGTCAGCGGCACCGCCAGGGAAAGCAATCTGTCCCGGGTGGGTACGCATGCCGTGGGCGCGCTCAACGAACATGATCTCCGGACCTTCCGGGCCATCACCGATCAAGATCAACACCGCTGCCGCCCGGGCTCCGATTCCTGGCCGGATGGCAACCACCTGGTTGAGCCTGGACTGCTGCGAAAGAGCATCACTCAGATCGTCGAGCCACGCAGGTCGCTCGCCCTGGGCATCGATCATGGCGTGACCCCGAGGTACTTCTGCGCCAGGTCGCGGATCTCTTTGGCCGAGCTGAACGGTCCGGCGTGACGATAGGCGATCGTGCCATCTGGACGGATGAAAAAAGTCTGCGGCGGGCCAGCAATTTGCAGCCCTGCACGCAGCACGACATCTGGATCGGCCAGTTGTGGGTAGGTCCAGGTCGACAGTTGCGCGAACTCGATGGCCAGCTCCGGTTGCGGATCGGCGTGGTCGATTCCCACGATCATCAAATCAGAGTTGTCTGCCTTTGCGACCTCGGCTAGGTAGGGCGCTTCCTCCCGGCAGGGTTCGCACCACTGCGCCCAGACGTTGATCATCATCGGCTTGCCGCGTAGCCCGGCAAGCCGCACCGCGCGGCCGCCGCCGAGGCAGGGCAACACGACGTCGGGCAGTCCGGACGGCAGGGCCGCTACATCAGGGTCGGACCTTGGACAGTCAGCGATGCCCGCCGCCTTCTTCATGGCCCCAAGATGTGCTGTCGACTCCGGGATCGGTATTGCCTCTGTTGGCGACTCGACAGGCGTCGTCGGCCCGTTGAGCACCGGAGACTCGCTGCAACCTGTCAGCACGATCCCGAGTACCGCGATCGCGGTGAGCCAGACCCGACTTGGGCGCCACTCCCCTCGCCGAAATTTCCGACCAATGCGGAGTTTTCGACCCTTGCCGCCGCCTCTGGAAGTCGAATTTGCGGAGTTTTCAACCCGTGCCGCCGCCACTACAGGTCGAATTTCCGACCAATGTGGACTTTTTGCGGACCTCATCATCCCCGCGGCTCCCGGACCAGCTTGGCGGCCTTGATGGGGTCGGTCTCTCCTTCCCCGTACGAGGGGCACCAGCGAGCGATCGGGCAGGCGCCGCACGCTGGGTTCCGCGCATGGCAGCGTCGGCGACCGTGCCAGATCACGTTGTGGCACAGCTGGGTCCAGTCCTTGGGTGGAAAGAGTGCAGCTACGGCGATTTCGACCTTGTCCGGGTCGGTTTCGGCAGTCCATCCGAAGCGGCGGACGAGTCGTCCGAAATGGGTGTCCACCGTGATGCCGGGAACGCCGAAGCCATTGCCAAGTACCACATTGGCGGTCTTCCGGCCGACGCCGGGGAGGGTCACTAGGTCCTTCATGCGCTTGGGTACTTCGCCGCCAAAGCGCTCGGTCAGGGCGGCACCAAGCTTGATCAGAGTGTCGGTCTTGGCCCGAAAGAAGCCCGTGGGCTTGATCATCTCCTCCAATTCCGCCCGATCCGCGGCGGCGTACGCGGCGGCGTCGGGATAGCGGGCGAAGACCAAGGGCGTGATCAAGTTGACCCGCTTGTCGGTGCTCTGTGCGGACAGGATCGTGGCAACGAGCAGCTCGAGAGGCTTGCTGAAATTGAGTTCGATGTGGGCGTCGGGATAGGTGGCCGCCAAGATGCGGTTCATGGTGCGGGCACGCCGTACGCGCGCTGTCTGGGACTTGTCGTACGGGAGGGTTGCGGCCCGGTCCGCGGCATCGGGAGCCAGCTCAACTGCGCCGCCTGACGTGCTCGAACTCATGCCATCACACTAGTGTCCTGCGCCAGGAATCCAGCAGCTAGCTGCTCCGTCCAGGCGGCGCCTCGCGGCGTTCTCCTCGGTCGCGATACGACCCGGTATCCCTCCCTCGTCGGCCTTGCGTGTCGACGCGCGCGTCGCCTTGCGACGACAGGCATCCACCCGGACGGCGCAGCTAACCACCGCATTCCTGGCGCAGGACACTGGTTCAGAGCCGACTTCCAGCCCCTGACGTTACCCAGCTTTCAACGGTAGCCTTGCGATCGATAGCCGTGCCGTGATCAGGGAGGTACCGCGTGGATCCGGAAGTCTTGAAGAAGGCACCGCTGTTTGCCGGATTGGAAGACGAAGCCGCGACCGCGCTCTCCTCTGCCATGGGGAAGCTGCACCTCAACAAGGGCGACGTGCTCTTTCATGAAGGCGATTCTGAGGACCGGCTCTACATCGTGGTTAGCGGCAAGATCAAGTTGGGGCGCACAGGATCTGCTGGGCGGGAGAACCTGTTAGCTGTACTCGGGCCCGGCCAGATGTTCGGCGAGCTGTCCGTTTTCGATCCGGGACCGCGATCAACCACCGCCACGGCGGTTACGGCATGCGAGCTGCGCACCCTGGAGCACGATGAGCTGATTCCGTGGCTGACTGACCGTCCCGAGGTGGCTCAAGGCTTGCTCGGCCAGCTCGCCGCCCGGCTCCGACGCGCCAATGATGTGGTCGCGGACCTGGTTTTCTCCGACGTCCCAGGGCGAGTTGCGAAGCAACTCCTGGAGCTGGCACAGCGGTTTGGCGACAAGCGGGAAGACGGCATGCACGTACATCATGACCTGACCCAAGAGGAACTGGCGCAGCTCGTCGGCGCCTCCCGCGAGACGGTCAATAAGGCGCTCGCTGACTTTGCAGCCCGCGGCTGGATCAGGTTGGAGCCGCGCTCGGTCACGATCCTCGACGTCGAGCGAGTGGAGCGCCGGGCGAGGTAGTTAGCACCACTCATCTCGGACCCGCCTCGTGCCGAACCCACGTTCACGTAGGTTGCCTGCGGTCTGCACGGGTAGCAACCTATGCAGACCGTCAGAAAGCTGTGCAGACCTACGTCCAGGCAGCGGGCCCGGAAGCGGACATACCTTCGGGTTCCTCCTAAATGCTCAGCCCGCGACAGCGGAGCCGCGGGCGCAGGTAGAGATGGAACCCCGGCTCGCGCGTTCAACCTGTACGGGAACGGGCGAGCCGGGAAGCAATCCGGCCGAGGCGCCTCAGGCGGTGCCGAGAGTTACATCAGCGGTCTGCGGTGAGCCGCCGTCGCGGATGAACGTGACCGTGACCGAGGTCTCAGGGGCGTAGAACCGGGTGGCCGCGATCAGCCCATCGGCCGTGGTGGTGTGGAAATCGTTGATCTTGGTGACCACATCCCCAGCCCGCAGGCCGGCCTTCTCAGCCGCACCACCGCTTGTGACCGCCTGCAGCGGGACGCCGAGCTCGGTAGACACCTCGGAGTCAGAGCCGGTCACCTGCACCCCGAGTGCGGCATTGCTGGACTTGCCGCTGGTGATCAACTCACTTGCAACGCGTGCCGCAACGTCGGAGGGGATGGCGAAGCCAATACCGATGTTGCCCGGCTGGCCGCCGTCGGCACCCGAGCTGGTGCTGGCGATCGAGGAGTTGATGCCTACGACGGCACCGTTGAGGTCGACGAGCGGACCACCGGAGTTGCCCGGGTTGATCGCCGCATCGGTCTGCACCGCCAAGTACACGGCGTCGTTGTTGTTGCCCGAACGGACTGGCCGGGCGGTGTTGGACACGATGCCACTTGTCACCGACTCTGAGAGCCCAAGCGGCGCGCCAGCGGCGACCACAGTCTGGCCTACAGTGAGCTCGCTGGACTTCGCGAAAGTAGCCGGATTGAGATCGTTTACGCCGTCAACTTTGATCACCGCCAGGTCATTCGACTCAGAGGTTCCGACAATCGTGGCCGTGGCCGTCGAGCCGTTGTGGAAGGTGACGGTGATGGTGCTCCCCTGGGCGGCGCCCGCGATCACGTGGTTGTTGGTCAGGATGCGGCCGTCCTTGTCCAGCACCACGCCGCTACCGATCCCGCCGCTGCTACCTGACTGCACGGCAATCGTGACCAACGACGGCTCGATCTTCGCGGCCGCTGCGGACACTGTGCCGTTCAGCGTCGGACTCTGCGGCGCTGCCCCGCTCGTCACGGTGACCGGTGAGACGCTGCCGTCATTGACCAGGAAGGCGTACGAGCCGACGCCAGCACCGGCGCCCAGCGCGGCGGCGAGGGCCGCGCCGGCAATCAAAGCACCGGTTCTGCGCCTCGGCCGCTCTACTACCGTCGTCGGCGCAGAATTCGCGTTCAGCGGAGGAACACCCGCCGGAGCGGGAAAGTCAGCTCCGGTGTAGCCGCCATACTGAGCATTCGGCAGGACGACCGTGGGCTCCTCATTCGGGCGCTGAGGCTGAGGATTCGACGTGAAGTTTGGGATTCCAGGCTGCTCGTTTGGGTTCATGGCTACGACAGTGCCGCGCGACCCTATGAGCATCCTGTGAGGCGGAAATGAGCTCCCTGAGGACTTCCCCAGCATCAAGGAGTCGAGCGGGGCCCAGATGCCCTGCACTAATCGTGCTCCCGCAGGTAGTCCAGTTGCGCCCGGACCGACTGTTCGGCCGCAGGCCACACGCTGCGATCGACATTGGCGTACACCCGGGCCACGATTTCACTGGCCGTACGGTCACCTGCAGCGAGAGCAGCCCGGATCTCGCCCAGGCGCTCGCGCCGGTGGTCGCGATAGAAGGACAGCCACGGCAACGGGTCGGCGACAATCGGCCCGTGACCGGGCAGCAGCTCGGCGACGTTGCGGGTCCTGACAAGTCCCTCCAGCAGATCGAGCGAGTCGAAATATGCCGCGAGGTCCCCGTCCGGATGGGTGATCACCGTCGTACCGCGGCCTAGCACCATGTCCCCGGTGATCAGTCGGCTGATCCCATCCGGGCCGGAGAGCAACAACGAACGGGAGTCACTGGTGTGACCGGCCGTCTCGAAGACCTCGAGGCTCAAAGCGCCCACTCTGATCAGCTGTCCCCCATCGAGCCCATCCGGGCCGATGCGTAACTGCGGATCGGCGGCCCGTACGCCGCAACCGGCCCGTTCGGCGAGCATCGCTGCGCCTTCGGAATGATCAAGATGCCGGTGTGTGAGCACAATCGTGACGAGCCGCGGGCTACAGACCGCAAGGATGGCCTCGAGGTGAGTCTGGATCGCTGGACCGGGGTCCACCACCAGGGCACCCTCGTGCTCGTCCGTGATCACCCAGGTGTTCGTTCCGTCCAAGGTCATCGGCCCAGGGTTGGGGGCCCGAATCAGCTGCACGTACGGCACACCCGGAGCCTCCGAAGGTGTCATGTCGGCGTCTCACGCGGACGGGCCTGCGGATAGCGGAACTCCCAGCCGCTCCCACTTCTCACCAAGATCGGCAGTACCGGCTCGATCTGCCGGCCCAACGCGTGATTGATCACCTCGGCGACAGTCGAAAGATCAGCGAGCTCCATCAAGATCGACATCGTGGGCGGCAGCATCCTGATACGTCCGGAGCGCTCAGCAGCTAGGGCACCACGCGGAGTCGTCCATTCGGCGCGATCAGTCTCGCCGGAAATGTCGAACGCCTCCTGGTCGGCAGGCATGGCCGCCACGAAGAACGACGTGTCATAGCGGCGAGGCTCGATTTCCGGGGTGATCCAGTGCGCCCAGGGATGGAGGTCCGCCTCGGCCAGTACCACGCCAGTCTCTTCGGCCGTCTCACGGAGCGCGCAGCGGCGGATCGGATCGCGATCGCCGGAAGCGTCGGCCGGGTCAACCCGACCGCCAGGAAAGACCACCATCGAGGGCGCGAACGCCATGCGTGCATGTCGGTGCAATAAATAGGTTTCGAGTCCAGGCTGGCGGTCCTGCAGCAAGATCACGCTCGCCGCAGGAGCGGGGGTGCTCGGCACCGAGTCGGGAGTCCACTGTGCCGCGAGCTCCACCATGCCAGCCGGTATCTGTGGCGCCAGCCGGATCAGGACGTCGTAGGAGTGTGAGGGCATGACGAACAAGTCACAGCGGCACAATCGTTGGCGTCGAGCCGACACTGACCAAGAGCTCCAGCTCAACCGGCGCGTCAAGTGGTAGCACCGCGACACCGACCGCGCTTCGGGCGTGCCGGCCCGCGTCGCCGAAAATATCCGCCAGCAGCCGGCTCGCGCCGTTCGCGACGAGCGGCTGATCAGTGAATCCGGACGCGCTGGCCACGTACACCACGACCTTGATGATCCGCCTGATCACGTCGAGATCACCGGTCAGGTCCACCACCGCCGCCAATGCGTTGAGCGCTGCGATCCGAGCACAGTCGACCGCCTCGTCGACCGACACGTCGGCGCCGACCTTCCCGACGGCTCGTAACGTCCCATCGACCAGCGGCAGTTGGCCAGCGGTGTAGACCACATCCTCGAACCGCACGGCAGGCACGTACGCGGCAACTGGCGCCGGTACCGGCGGCAAGCTCAGTCCAAGATCAGCGAGCCGTCGCGACGGCAGTGTCACGCACTGCCTCCGGGAGCTGGGATTGCGCGCTTGAGGTAGGCGACGAGGTTTTCAGGAGTCGGCCCCGGCACCACCTGCACGAGCTCCCATCCGTCCTGCCCCCAGTTGTCCAGGATTTGCTTGGTCGCGTGCACCAACAGCGGCACCGTTACGTACTCCCACTTCGTCATAGCCTCACTGTAGAGGCCGCCACGCCCTCTTGATTGAAGTGCGCGACTGTTATGCGCACAGACAGAACGGATGGCCGCTCGGGTCGAGAAAGACGATGAAGTTGGGGCTGTGGTCGCCGCTGGCAGCTCGGCGGGCCCCGATGGATTCGGCGTAGGCCACAGCTGTGTCAAGATCGTCTACTTGAAGATCGAGATGGTACTGCTGCGGGATCGCATTGTCCGGCCAGGTCGGCGGCTTGTGATTGAGCGCCAGCTGGAAGGCGATCTTGGTGCCTGAGGCACCGCCGATCGTGATCCAGTCGTCCTCGGTTTCTTCAACCTGCCAGCCGAGCAACGCCGTGTAAAACTCGGCCAGCCGTAGCGGATCGTCGGTGTCCAGCACCACGTAGTCAACGCTGATCCTCGGCCGTTCTTGCGCCGCCGAGGTGGGCTCAGAAGTTGCCGCCCCGGGGTCGACATTCGTATCGGATGTAGATGTCATAAACCCCATCCTCCCGATCGCCACTGACATTATGACGGGCGGGCCGCTTCGCCGACTGCAGGAGCTCGCGGCTGGTTTGGTTGAAAGCTGGCGACGCGAATGCGCGAGCGGCAAAGGAGGCGAATCGGGCGGCCGCCCGTCAGAGTGTGATCAAACACTGACAGTTCTCATTCGGGGAGCGCCAGTACATTGGCCGCGTGAAGGTAGGCATCCTCGGCGGCACGGGACCCCAGGGGCGTGGTCTGGCCAGACGACTTGCTGCAGCCGGACACAACGTGCTGATTGGCAGCCGGACCGCCGAGCGAGCGCAGCTGATCGCTGCCGACTACGACCAGACCGATGGATCAGGCTCGGTAGCCGGCGGCAGCAACTCCGATGCCGCCGCCGCGGAGCTCGTGATCGTTACCGTGCCCTACGAGGGTCACGCCGCCTTACTCTCCTCCCTGACCACCGAGCTCGCCGGCAAGATTGTCGTCGACTGCGTCAACCCGCTCGGCTTCGACCAGCGAGGGCCCTTTCCGCTGCGAGTGGCCGCCGGCTCAGCGGCGCAGGAGGCCCAGCAGCTACTGCCTGAGTCCACGGTGATCGCCGCCTTCCACCACGTCAGTGCTGTCCTCCTCGATGACCCGACGGTTGACCACTTCGGAGACGACGTGCTGGTACTGGGCGAAGATCGCGAAGCCGTCGCGGTGGTGTGTGAACTCGTCACGGCGATCCCCGGGGCGCGTGGCACCTATGCCGGGCGACTCCGCAACGCAGGCCAGGTGGAGGCGCTGGCCGCCAACCTCATCGCCATCAACCGGCGCTACAAGACCCATGCCGGCCTCGCGATCACAGGCGTGTCGTGAGTCCGCGGCACACCCTGCACATCGTCAGCGGGAAGGGCGGCACGGGCAAGACCACCATCGCCGCCGGTCTCGCGTGTGCCCTAGCCACCAGCGGACGTCGGGTGCTGCTGTGCGAGGTCGAGGGACGGAATGGCGTCTCCGAGCTATTCGACGTGCCGCCTCTGACCGGACGTGAGGAGCGCAGGATCAGCCGTACGTCGGCCGGAGGCATGGTGTACGGCCTGTCGATCGATGCCGAGGACGCCCTGATCGAATACCTTCACACCTTCTACCACCTCAGCATTGCCGCCAAGGCGCTTGACCGCTTCGGCGCGATCGACTTCGCCACCTCCATCGCGCCCGGGCTGCGGGACGTCCTGCTTACCGGCAAGGTATACGAGGCGGTGCGGCGCAGGATCAAAAACCGCCCGAACTCCTACGACGCCGTCGTTCTCGACGCCCCGCCAACAGGCCGGATCGCCCAGTTCCTCAACGTGCATGCGGCTGTCGCCGGTCTAGCCAAGGTGGGGCCGATCCGCAATCAGGCCGACTCGATCATGCGGCTGCTCCGCTCGGCGACGACCGCCGTGCATTTCGTCACCCTGCTCGAGGACATGCCGGTCACTGAGACCGAGGAAGCCATCGCTGCGCTACGGCCCACTCAGATTCGGATCGGCACAGTGATCGAAAACATGGTGACGCCGACCCCGCTCGATCATGATCAGCTTCAGACCGCCGCTACTGGTTCGGTGGCGTTGAAGGTTCCGGGCCTGACGATCAAACAGAACCAGGCATTGGCGTCGGAGTTTGCGATCGAGGCCGCTCGTACGCTGCAGGAGCAGCAGCGGCACGATCGGCTGACCGGGCTGGGCCTGCCGTTGGCGCAGATCGCCTTCGATCCCGCTGGCATCGACGAGGGTGCGATTTTGGCGATCGCCGAACAGCTGACAGATCAGATGAGTCTGGAGGCCCCGTGACCAAGGATTACGACGGAAGCGCCTTCCAGTCGGCGGTGCCCTTCCTCGACGTCGACAAGATCATCGGCGACCGGGAGACCAAGATCATGATCTGCTGCGGCTCGGGCGGTGTTGGCAAGACGACCACGTCCGCCGCCATCGCGTTACGCGCCGCAGAGGCCGGTCGCAAGGTCGTCGTACTGACCATCGACCCGGCACGCCGGTTGGCCCAATCGCTCGGCGTCGGCGAGCTCGACAACACTCCTCGCCCGGTGACCACGATCGACACCGCAGCCGGCGGCAGCCTGGACGCGATGATGCTCGACATGAAAGGCACCTTCGACGACGTGGTGATAGCGCATTCCACGCCCGAGAAGGCAGTCGCGATCTTGCAGAACCAGTTCTATATGGCATTGTCCTCCGAATTCTCCGGCACCCAGGAGTACATGGCCATGGAGAAGCTCGGGCAGCTGCACAGTGAGGCGGAGGCCCACGGCACCTGGGACCTCATCGTGGTGGACACTCCACCGGCACGCTCGGCCCTTGACTTTTTGGACGCCCCGGAACACTTGAGCTCACTTCTCGACGGCCGGTTCTTGCGCTTGCTGTTGCACCCCGCGAGCGGGCCCATGCGCTTGATGAGCGCTGGGTTCGGCGTGATCTCTGCGGTGATGACCAAGATCCTCGGTGCGCAGATCATTGGCGATGTACAGACCTTTGTCCGCGCGTTCGAAGCACTCTTCGGCGGATTCCGGCAGCGCGCTACGTCGACATTCCAACTGCTGTCGTCGCGGCACAGCACATTCCTGGTCGTCGCGACTCCGCAGCATGACGCGCTGCGGGAGGCCGCCTACTTTGTTGACCGGCTCACCGAGGAAGGCATGCCGCTCTCGGGCATGGTGCTCAACCGGGTGCACACCTCAGCACTCGCCATCTCGCCGGAACGGGCGCTGTCGCTGGCTGAGGACCTCGCGGAAACCTCAGCCGTACTGGAGGTGGAGGCCCTTCGCCGTCACGCGGCCCTGATGCGCACCATCGAAACCGAAACTCGAATGATGGAGCGCTTCGCCGCAACTCGACCGGCAGTGGCCCAAACCCAGGTTCAGTCCTTGCCGACCGACGTCACCGACTTGACGGCACTCCGTCGGATCGGTGTCCTGCTGTCCGACAAGGACTGAGAGCCCGACGCCGCCGGCTGCGCCGGTTGCGGGTTCGACTTGCCGACCAGGATGGACCGCCACGAGGTGACATCACTCCGCTGTCGAAGCAGCAGCCGCCGCTCCCGCTCGGTCATGCCGCCCCAGACGCCCCATTCGATCCGGTTGTCCAGAGCCTCGGCCAGGCACTCGAAACGCACTGGGCATCCCGAACACACGAGTCTGGCTCGTTTCTGGTCGGACGCCTCCGGAAACAGGGCATCCTGCATCCCCCGGCACTTGGCACGCATGGTCCAGTCTTCACGTTGCACTGCAGGCACGCTGCATCTCCCCTTCGTGAACTTCGCCGCACCGGGCTTTTCCCCGGCCCGTCTGGCACGGCGCTATGAAACGCTACGCACGCCCTCTTCGATGTGACTAGATTCGTTTCGCGATGTTTGCCGATTTGTGACCTTTGGTTCCTTGACATTGGGCCCAAAAGTGCCCTCAGGTCAAGATTTGGTATCAGTACGTGACTCAGTCCGGTCGGTTTGCTCCCGTACGCTGGTACCCGTGCCGTTTACGCCGAAGCGCATGGGGAGCCTCGCGTACTCGCTGGTGATGTTCGTTGTCGTCAGCGTCCTCGCTGGTGTTCTGGTCGCTGGATTGTTCATTCCCTTCGCCGGTATGGCGGGGGTTACCAGCAACGCCGCGGCCACCGAGCTGGAGAGCTTGCCGTCTGAGCTTGCCACACCCGCACCGGCAACCCGTAGCAAGGTGCTGATGGGCAACGGCAAGACCCTCGCGTACTTCTACGACGAGAACCGCATCCCAGTGAAGCTGAAGAACATCGCTCCGATCATGCGGACAGCGCAGATCGCCATCGAGGATCACCGCTACTACGAACACGGGGCCCTGGACTTCAAAGGCACGATGCGTGCGCTGGTACGCAACTCGGCCGCCGGCGGCACCACTCAAGGTGGCTCCTCGATTACCCAGCAGTACGTCAAGATGGTGCAGATCGAGGCGTGCCAGGCGAAGGGTGACACCCAATGTGTGAGGGATGCCCAGGCGCCAACCATGCAGCGCAAGATCCGCGAGCTGCGCTACGCGATCGCGATGGAGAAGAAGTTCTCCAAGGATGAGATCCTGGAGCGCTACCTGAATATCGCTTACTACGGCCAGGGCGCGTACGGCGTCGAGGCAGCGGCCCGGCACTACTACTCCACGAAGGCCTCGAAGCTCACCTTGCCCCAGGCGGCGATGTTGGCTGGCCTCGTGCAGAACCCGGACAGCAACAACCCGGTCCGCAACCCCAGCGCAGCGCTCGACCGTCGCGACGTCGTGATCAACCGCATGGTCGAACTGAAGTTGATCAGCCTCGACCAGGCCAAAAAGGCGAAGCAAGCCGGCTTCGACGAGAGCCGGGTCAAGAAGACCCGGAACGGCTGCGTCGGCACGCGCTACCCGTTCCTGTGCGACTACGTGCGACGTACGCTGGTCAACACGCCCAGCCTGGGCAAGACCGAGGATGACCGCGAGAACATGATCAACCGCGGTGGGCTGATCATTCAGACTGCGATCGACCCCAAAACACAAGACCTGGCCCAACAGAAGGTCAGCTCGGTGGTCGGCCCGAGGGACCCGATCATCTCGACCATGAACATGATCCAGCCCGGTACCGGACTGATCATCGCCATGGCGCAAAGCCGACCGGTGATGGGCAACAAACCCAAGAAGGGCCAGACCTACTGGAACTTGGCCGTGGATCCGGCCATGGGTGGAATTCAGGGCTACCAGGCGGGCTCGACTTTCAAGCTGTTCACACTCGCCGCAGCACTGGAGAAGGGCATCCCGATCAGCAAGAGGTTCAAGGCCAAGTCTCCGCTCAACTTCACCGGCCGGCACTACACGTCTTGCCATGGGCGCGAGCGCATCTGGGAACGCTGGGTCGTCAGGAACGCGGTCGGGCACAGCAAGACCATCGGAATGATGGAGGCGGCACAGTTCTCGGTCAACACCTACTTCATTCAGCTCGAGCTGGCGGCCGGCATGTGCCGTGTTACCAAGATGGCCGAGCGGACCGGTGTCAAGGTTGGGGCACGCATCGGTCAGCCGCCTGTTGACATCGTCAAGGAGTTCCAGAACAAGCCGTCGTTCACGCTGGGCACCGTCGAGGTGAGCCCACTGTCAATGGCGGAGGCGTATGCGACCTTCGCGGCCCGCGGTGTCCACTGCAATCCGATCATCGTCTCCCAGATCACGACGCGCAGCGGCAAGAATCTGGCCGTGCCGGACGCTAACTGCCGCCGGGTGGTCGACAAGGACGTCGCCGATGGAGTCAACAGGATCCTCAAGTCGGTGGTGGACAAGGGCACCGGCAAGCGCGCCAAGATCTACGACGGTCGCGACATCGCCGGTAAGACGGGAACGATCAACAGCAACGAGGCGGTGTGGTTCGCCGGCTACACGCCTGAGATCGCCGGCGTGGCCATGATCTCTGTCGACAACACCAAGAAACCCTTTATCAAGCGAGGGGCGGGTTACTACCGTCGTTCCGGTGTGAAGAGCTTCCGGGTACCGTCCACGGGTGTCTTCCTCGAAGGCTCCGGAAGCGGCGACGCTGGCATGAAGATCTGGAAGCCGGTCATGCAGAAGTACTTCCAGCAGATCCCGCGGACCGGGTTCAGCCAGCCGCCGCGCAAGATCCAGATCGGCAAGCAGGTGCGGGTGCCGAGTCTCAGCGGCCTGAGCGTCGCTGCCGCGACCAGGAAGCTGGAGCGGCTTGGTTTCACCGTGGAGAAGCAGTACGCCTACAGCGACAAGGTGCCCAAGTTCGGGTTCATGGGCTGGTCACCCGGTCCGGGCTCGTCGATCTCGGAATTCGGCACGATATACGCGAGGTACTCCAACGGGCGTGATCCGGCCGTTGTGGCTGCGGAGAAGGACGCCAAGAAGAAGGCTCAACAGCAAAAGAAGAGGCAGCAGAATCCGATTCCGCCGCCTCCGACGTGCGTTCCGTTCTGCCCACCACGTAGATAGCGATCTTGCGCTCTGGGCCTGTCGAGGCCCAGAGCGCCTCGAAGGCGCGGGATACCCAGGCTCAACTGGACAGCTGACGCCTGACCTCTGCCGCGACCACGCTGCCGTCTGCCTTGCCCTTGGTTTGCGGCGTCACCAGCGCCATGACCTTGCCCATGCCCTTCATACCAAGTTCGGCGACTCCGGTCGAGGCGATGGCGTCGGCGACGATGGCGGCGATCTCGTCCTGAGTCAACTGTTGCGGCAGGTAGTCAGCCAGCACGTTGGACTCCGCACGCTCTTTCTCGGCCAGTTCGGAGCGACCCGCATTGGCGTACGCCGCCTCGGCCTCCCGCCGCTTCTTGGCCTCTCGGATGACCACGTCAAGCACTTGCTGATCGGATAGCTCGATTGCCTCTGAGCCAGCGACCTCGGCTTCAGTGATCGCGGTGAGCACCATGCGGATCGTGCCGGACCGCAGCTTGTCGCGGTCCTTGATCGCTTCGGTCAAGTCGGAGCGGAGGCGCTCCTTGAGCGTGCCTGGTGCATCTGACATGCGACCAGTGTGGCAGCAGCTCCCGCTTGTAGCCTTCTGATTATGTCTGCGATCCGTGCGACCAAATCGATCGTCAAGGGCCTGCTCGGCGTCGGGGGGGTCGGAGCCGGCTGCCTGGCGTACGCAGGGCTGTATGAGGTGAATGCGTTCCGGCTGCGTCGCGTGACTGTACCGGTGCTGCCCTCAGGTGCGCTGCCCATTCGCGTACTGCACGTTTCCGATGTCCACATGACGCCGTCTGCGAGGGCACGGCAGAGCTGGCTGTCCTCTCTGAGGGCGCTGGAGCCCGACCTGGTGATCAACACCGGCGACAACCTGGCACATGAGGAGGCGGTGCCGTACGTGCTGGACAGCTTCGGTCGGTTGCTTGATCGTCCCGGCGTGTATGTCTGGGGGGCGAATGACTATTACGCGCCGAAGTTCAAGAACCCGCTGCGGTATTTGAAAGGTCCGAGTCGAAGCGACCGGCTTCCGGAGCGCACCCTGCCCTGGCAAGATCTTGGACGCGGTTTCAAGGAGGCTGGGTGGATCGACCTGACGCATACGCGTGCCTCGTTGGAGATCAAGGGTGTCCGGCTTGGGTTCCGCGGGACTGATGATGCTCACATTGATCAAGATCGTTACGCGGAAGTCGCCGGGCCAATTGATCATGATGAGATCGATGTCGCAATCGGCGTCACGCACGCGCCTTATCGCAGGGTGATCGATGCGATGGCGTACGACGGCCACGATTTGATCATTGCTGGGCACACGCACGGCGGTCAGGTATGTGTTCCCTTCTACGGTGCGCTGGTCACAAACTGCGATCTTGATACTCGCCGCGCGAAGGGCCTCTCGAAGCACAGCGCTGGCGGTCGGACGGCTTGGATGCACGTCTCCGCGGGTGTCGGGACTTCGCCGTACGCTCCGATCCGCTTCGCGTGCCCACCTGAGGCAACGCTGCTCACCTTGACGAGCCTCAGCGGGGAGACTTCTGCCGCGTAGTTCGCGGCACAATCCGCCCCGTTGCCATGTAGAAACGGCGCGAGCAGCTACGAGCCAATGGGCTAGACTCTCCGAGGCTTGGTGCGGCTACGGGGTGTGGCGCAGCTTGGTAGCGCGCTTCGTTCGGGACGAAGAGGTCGCAGGTTCAAATCCTGTCACCCCGACCAGTGGAATGCCTGATCAGATACACATTGAGCTTCTGGACCAGAGCGTTCGAGCTGCGAGTACAGCAGCACGTCAGTGCAGAATGTCGCCAAGTCGCCGCAGCGCGTCACGGGTGGCCGCCGAGCTGGCATTGGCATAGATCTCCATCGTGACCGCCTGGTCTGCATGCCGCAGGATTCGCATGATCACGCGCGGATGAACATCGAGGTGACGAGCAGCGTGGCACATGTATGCCGGGCGTCATGAACAGTGAGCCGACGTACTCCCGCGGCGTCGCAGCGCGCCGTGAACTTCCTGTTGAGAGTCCGGGGATCAATTGGCGTGCCATAACGACCGGTGAAGATCAGCGACGGCATGTCGTTCGTCTGCTGCCAGATCTCGCCGGCAGCCTTCCGCTCTCCGTCCTGCTGGACGCGCCTGATCTTCAGTGCCGCGGCCACGATGTCGGGCATGGGGAGCCAGGCATCGGATGCCTCGATTTTCGTCTCCCGATAGAGGAGAGATCGCCGGACTCGTTGGAGCTGATGGTCGGGCACCAGGGTGCCCTCCCCGAAATCGACGGCCTCCCAAGCCAGGCCGAGAACCTCACCCTTGCGAAGACCGAGGACTAAGACCAGGACGTATGCGGCGTAAAGCGGATCGGAGTCGGAGCGCGCGGATTCGAGAATGCGCCTGGCCTCCTCGCTCGTCCACGGCACCAGCTTGCGCTTGCGCTGCTTCGGAATCTGTACCAGCTGAGCCACATTGCGATCAAGCAATTCCTGGCGCACCGCACTGTTCAGCCCTGAACGCAGAACGGTTCTGATGTCCTTGACGGTGCGCGATGACGCGACGCGATGGCAGCACTGCCCGACGGCACAGCACCGTGCCGTGCCGCGGAGCGCACGACGAGCGTCCTTTCCCTGCGCGCAGCACTGGCATTGTGTGGCTAGGCGATTGAGCCACGCCTGGACATCGGCGACGCGAAGGCGATCAAGCCGCATGGCACCGATTCCGGGTTCGATGTAGTTCTTGACATGGCTCTCGTAGGTCGCGTAGGTCAGCGGGGCCAGATTCGGAGCAACCGTGTCTTCGAGCCATCGATGGAGGAACTGCCCAACTGTCGGCACCTTGGTGCCAACAGGCCCACGCGCGGCTTTCCGCGTGAGCTCCACCCACCGGCTGTGGACGATCTCCCGAGTTCGGCCGTAGACGTACTTGCGCTGACGCTTCCCTGACGGAGTCGTGATCCAAACGTAAGCCGCGAACCCATTGCGGTACGGGAAGATCGAACCCTCGCCGTTGGCTCTTCGACTTCTCAACAGATGTCCTCGGTCGCCTTGGCACGATCTTGAACGTAGGCCTCAACCCACTCTGGAAGAATCCTGCGGGATCGCCCGTCCTTGATCGACCGCAGCTGGCCAGTGATGATCAGCATGCGAACCTTGCTCTCGCCGTAGTTGAGCATCTGTGCAACCTGGGCCACCGTATACCAGCGAGGCGTAAAGATCATTTCGGTTGCCGAGTTCACCATAATGATCAACATCCCCGCTCTCTGGGCCCCAAGAAATACAGGCTGGATCTCGTCACCATCCAGAGCAAATCAAGGATGATCACACCTGCGGCCGCCAACAAGCCAAGCGAGATCAAAGGACCGCTTCCGGAGCGCGATGACTGAGACGGCCAAACGTCTCCCGCGACGCTGCCGTAACGATTCCGCGTGATGCCCATGCCGTGGTCGACTCGCTCAGCGAACGAGCCGCTGCCGGGCAATTAAGCGACCGACTCCGCCGTCTCTCGATCCACTCGACGTGCCCCCATCCGACGCCCTCCGTCCACTTTTGGGCGGGTCACCACATCCAGCCACACGCTCACCACCAGGTCGAGCCGACAACTCGACCTGTGGACAACTCCGCCGCTCACATCCCCAAGGCGGCGCTGCACGCGCTGGCGGTCATCGCAGCAAAGCCAGCAATGCGTCCGTTGCGGTCCGCGGCCGCAGATGGGTCGAGCGAAGCTAGTCAAATGCCAACCCCGTGGTCAATCTTCACCTGCCGTCAACAGCGTTCCTCGACGCTTGGAAGGCCGGCGAAAGCGGTGAGCTTCTCCTAGCAGGCCGTTTTCTTTACTTGGATGCCTCAAAGTTGGAAACTCCGAATCGAGGCTCCGATAGACGGGGGACCATCAGCGTCTTGCCGACCACGTTTGGCGGCTGATGATGTGAGACGAACGTGAGGCAAGAGCGATCCCGGGTGGAGGGGGCGACTCTGACATCCAGCGCGGCTGGCTCAACCCCGACCGCCAGCTCTTCGGATAACTCACTACTCGGACCCGGAGCGGCGCTTCGACCGTTTGACGAACACAGAGGAACCCGGGATGTCGAGAGCTCTGCTAGGTGCACATGGCCTCGGCGGGGCCAGGGTTTGAGCGGAGCGCAGCCTCGTGGCGGTTGAGATCCTTTACGGCTTAGGTGCGGGCTGGCGGCCAGGACATGGCGCCGAGTTCTTTTGAGATAGAGCGTGCGGCGTCGCGGACGGCGTCGCTGGTTGCTGGGTCGACGGGCCAGTTCGCGGAGGGCACCACTAACCCGATGGCTCCTACTGGCGCGCCGGACACGTCGAAGACCGGCCCGGCGATCGCGCATTCACCGAGGACGGCCTCTTCCTGCTCTCGAGCGAGCCCTGTGGAGCCGATGTCAGCGAGCTGCTGCTTGAGGTCGATGGGTGAGGTGATGGTCTCACCAGTCATGCTCCGCAGGGGCGCCGCCGCGAGTATGCGGGATGCGGCCTCGTCGTCGAAAGCGAGGATGGCTTTGCCTAGGGCGCTTGCGTGGGCTGGGATAACGATGCCCACCTCGGGCATTTGTCGGCTGCCGTCAGGTCTGGGTTCGTGATGGATGATCACCACGTCATCGAGGAGTAGCACGCCGGTGCGCACGGCGCAACCGGTGCGGCGGGCGAGGTCTTCGGCCCAGGGGATGGCCTTGGATCGTAGCTCGAGCGTGTCGAGGTAGACATTGCCGAGCCGCAGCACCGCCGGGCCCAGCTGGTAGCGGCCAAAACCGTGTTCTTGCACGACCATGCCCTGGGCGACCAGGGTGCGGACGATGCCGTGAACAGTCGAGGGCGGCAGTTCGAGACGGCCGGCGAGCTCGGATAGGGTCATGCGCCGGGCCCCCTGCAGCGCGAAAAGCACCCGGATCGCACGGTCGATCGACTGGATCACGCGTCCCTCCTTGCTCGGGTTCGGTTCTACAAAGTTTCCGGATGTGTCTTGCATCATAGCGAACCATGTGTGTATGCTCCGAACAGTATTCGACATTATCGAATTTCCTTCAGAATTCAAGGAGGTATGGCCATGCTGGATGAGAGCTCGCAGGCGCAGCGGTTGGCGGCTGAGTTCATCGGGACCGCGTTTCTCGTCTTCATCGGCGTGGGATCGGTCCCGGCCACGCTCATCGTCAACGGCGATGCGCCGTTCACGATGGCTGATCTGGGCATGATCTCATTGGCGTTCGGCACGGTGGTCGTGGCGACGGTTTACGCGTTGGGCCACATCGGCGGCAACCACATCAACCCTGCGGTGACGCTCGGGCTCGCAGTGTCGGGCAAGTTTCCCTGGCGGCAGGTGCCCGGATATGTCCTCGCGCAGGTGGCCGGTGCGGTCCTCGGGGCGGCGGCGATCATTGGCGTTCTGGGTCAGAAGGCCAGCGAGGTGGGCCTCGGTGTCGCCAAGTACAGTTCCATCAGCTGGACCCAGGCGTTCACCGCCGAGTTCGTCGGCACCTTCATCCTGGTGTTCGTCATTTTCGGCGTGATCCACCGCAAGGCAGCTGCTGGTTTTGCTGGCGTCGCGATCGGCTTGGTTGTCTTCGCGGCCATCATTCCGGTTGCTCCCGCAACCGGGGCCTCAATCAACCCGGCTCGCACCTTCGGGCCGATGCTCGTCCAGCAGATCGCGGGCGGTCAGGTGGAGTGGAGGCAACTTCCCGTCTACGTCGTCGCGGAACTCCTCGCTGGTGTCGCCGCCGCGCTGCTGTATGGCGTGCTTGCCCGCACCCCGGCCGACCGGGCAACCTCTTCAGAGGGAATTGATCTCGCTGACCCCGAACCGTCGAGCCAGCCGGATGTGAACCCTGAACCGGCGAGCCGGCAGCGCATCTCGTCCTGACCCCTCACTCGATCCGATTAAGGAGACCAACACCATGAAGAAGCTCATCAACGACCCACAAGACGTCGTCGCCGAAGCGCTGCGGGGGATTGAGGCGGCACATCCGGATCTTCGCGTCGATCACCAGCACAAGATCATCTACCGTGAGGACGGGCCGCGACGCGACAAGGTGGGGATCATCTCCGGCGGGGGCTCGGGTCATGAGCCGCTTCACGGCGGATTCGTGGGGCTGGGCATGCTGGACGCGGCCTGCGCGGGTGAGGTCTTTACCTCTCCGGTACCCGATCAGATGCTCGCCGCGACGAAGCTGGTCGACGGCGGCGCCGGTGTCCTGCATGTGGTCAAGAACTACACCGGCGACGTCATGAACTTCGATATGGCGGCCGAGATGGCCGCGGCAAGTGGTGTCGAGGTCCTCTCCGTGGTCACCGACGACGACGTCGCCGTCCAGGACAGCACCTGGACAGCTGGCCGGCGAGGCGTCGGGGTCACCGTGCTACTGGAAAAGATCGCCGGCGCCGCAGCCGAACAGGGCCGGACACTGGAGCAGGTGGCCGACATCGCCCGCCAGGTCAACGCGAATGGTCGGAGCATGGGCCTGGCGCTCTCCTCGTGCACCGTTCCGGCAGCCGGCAAGCCCACCTTCGACCTTGGTGAAAACGAAATGGAGTTGGGGGTCGGTATCCACGGCGAGCCCGGCCGTCAACGCGTGCCACTGGGCACCGCACGTCAGATCGCTGAGATGCTCGTCGAGCCCGTGCTAGCCGACCTGCCATTCAGCAACGGCGACAACGTCATCGCGTTCGTCAACGGGCTCGGTGGTACACCGCTCATCGAGCTGTATGTCATGTACAACGAGGTGAATCGAATCCTGACCGCTCACGGCGTGCAGGTGGCGCGCTCGCTTGTCGGTTCCTACATCACCTCGCTCGACATGGCCGGCACGTCGGTGACCCTGCTTAAAGTCGGGGACGAACTACTCTCCCTCTGGGATGCTCCCGTGAATACTCCGGCATTGAGATGGGGCGCCTGAACATGGACGAAACGGTGGCGACGGCAGCTCTGGACCGGTGGGTCCGAAGTTTCGCCCTGCTCGTCGCCGAGAACAAAGACCTGCTGACAGACCTTGACGCCGCGATCGGCGACGGCGACCACGGCGCAAACATGGACCGCGGGATGCGGGCCGTCCTCGTCGCGCTCGACGACACCCCACCGGTAACGGCGTCGGCACTGTTTAACAAGGTCGGCATGACTCTGGTCTCCACCGTTGGTGGCGCCAGCGGTCCGTTATTCGGCACGTTCTTCCTCCGGGCCGGGGGGTCCTTCGGTGACACTGCAGAGATCTCATTGGCCCAGCTCGCGGCAGCGTTGCGCGCTGGCCTAGAAGGGATCGTCGCTCGCGGCAAGGCCGAAGCCGGGGACAAGACGATGTATGACGCGCTTGCTCCGGCGGTGGACGCACTTGACAGCGCTGTCTCAGAGGGTATGGATAAGGCCGACGCGGTGAAGCTGGCCTCGGTCGCGGCGGAGAGCGGGCGCGACGCGACCACACCAATGCTCGCGCGGAAGGGCCGGGCCAGCTACCTCGGCGAGCGAAGCGTCGGGCACCAGGACCCGGGCGCCACCACGGTCGCGCTGCTCATGGCCGCGGCGACACGAGCATCGCTGTAAGCCGGCGTACGACTCGTGGCGATCGATCAGCGAAGGATGGCGAGGGAATGGTGATGGCAACACCTGAACACGATTCGTCCCGAGGCCTCGTCGGCATCGTCGTTGTCTCGCACAGCAGCGCCCTGGCCCGAGCCGCCGTGGCACTGGCAGCCGAGATGCTGCACGGCCGCCCGGTCCCCATCGCGGTGGCCGCAGGACTGGACGAGGTAACCCTCGGCACAGACGCCGTACGCATCAAAGAGGCAATCCAGGAGGTTGACAGCCCCGCGGGCGTCGTCGTGCTCATGGACCTCGGCAGTGCGGTTCTCAGCGCCGAACTTGCCCTCGATCTCATCGATGACCCAGAGGTGCGTGAGCGGGTCGTTCTGTCAGCGGCACCACTCATTGAAGGATTGGTTGTCGCGGCCGTAGCAGCCGCTGGAGGAGCCGGCCGCAAGGAAGTCGCCGCCGAAGCCCACAACGCACTCATGGGTAAAGACGCTCAACTGAGCAATCCGGAAGACACATCGCCGCCCACGCCTGTCGTTGGTGAACCGGCGGACGTGGTGGCGGTGTTCACAATCGCCAACCGCCACGGACTGCACGCCCGGCCAGCCGCGCGCCTCGTCAGCGAGATGCGCGGTCTGGACGCCTCGGTCCGGCTGCGCAATCTGACCACCGGAACTGACCCGGTCCCGGCGGCGAGCCTCAGCCGGGTCGCAACGCTCGCTGCCCTGCACGGCCATCAGGTCGAGATCTCGGCATCGGGTCCACAGGCGCCCGAGGCGATCGACCACCTGCTCGCCCTCGCCGCGCGCAACTTCGACGAGCCACTGGATGATGCACCAACCCCTGTCCAGGTGCAGCATGCCGGACCATTGCCGGCTTCACCAGGCATCCGTATCGGACCGGTCCGGATGCTGCACTCCCCTGCAGCCCCCGACCACCGCGGCCCCACAGGCACCCCAACGGCTGAGTGGCGTCGTGTCGTCGAGGCGGTAGCCGCCGTGCGTCGGGAGATCGAGGGCATCAAAGCCGTCGCCGTCCGGGAGGTCGGGCCCCAGGAAGCCCAAATCTTCGACGCTCACCTGATGCTTCTCGGCGACGCCGAAGTGCTCGCCGACGTCAAACACCGAGTCAACTCCGGAGCCGGTGCGGTCACGGCCTGGGTCGACGCCCTCGCTGTCGTCGAGAAGCAATGGTCTGAACTGCCAGACCCCTACCTACGCGCCCGCGCCGAGGACGTACGGGCCGTGGGAACTCAGATGCTCGCTGCGCTCACCGGCGCGCCGGCCGTCGCCATGACCGGACCCGGCATCCTGATAGCCAAGGAACTGACCCCCGCGCAGGCCGCCGAACTCGACCCCGACGCGGTGCAAGGAATCGTCCTCGCCTACGGCAGCCCAAGCTCACACGCCGCGATCCTCGCCCGTTCACGCGGCATCCCGGCCCTCGTCGCGGCAGGACCCGGCGTACTCAGCTTGGCTGAGGGGACCACCGTCGTCATCGACGGCGCCACCGGCGAGCTCGTCATCGACCCGCCAGCCGTCACAGTGGCGCACTTCAGCCAGCGGGCAGCCGAACTGGCTGCCCAGGAGAGCAAACACCGCGCCGCGGCCGGCGAACCCGCCTTCACCGTCGACGGGACGCGGATCGAGGTCGCCGCCAACCTCGGCTCGCACGCGGACGCCCACGCGGCGGCTGCTCAAGGAGCAGACAGCGCCGGCCTGGTCCGTACCGAATTCCTGTTCCTCAACCGCGATCGGGCCCCCGACCTCCAAGAACAGGTCGCGGAATACCTCGCCATCGCGGACGCCCTGGGTGGCCGCCGTGTCACATTCCGCACCCTGGACGTCGGTGGAGACAAGCCGCTGACCTACCTGCCAATGCCGGTCGAAGAGAATCCGTTCCTCGGACACCGCGGAATTCGGCTCTCACTCGACCGTCGGGACCTACTGCTCGAGCAACTCCAAGCCATCTGCCAAGTGGCCAGGAGAGTGCCAACCAGTGTGATGTTCCCAATGGTGACAACCATCGCCGAAATCCGGAACGCGCGTAGCATCCTCGAGGAAGCAGCCAGCCCTGCTGGCCAGCCCAAAGGACTACGCATCGGCATGATGGTCGAAGTGCCTGCCGCCGCGCTGAAGATCGCGACGTTCCTCCCCTACCTAGATTTCATCAGCATCGGAACAAACGACCTGACCCAATACACACTCGCCGCGGAGCGGGGAAACACCGCCGTCGCAGCCCTCTCAGACCCCCTGGACCCCGGCGTGCTCAGACTCATTCGGCACGTCTGTCACACCGCGGGCGGCAGAGTCCCAGTCGCCGTCTGCGGAGAAGCCGCCGCCGACCACACTGCCATTCCTGTCCTGCTCGGACTCGGAGTCCGCGAACTCAGCGTGTCCCCCAAATCTGTGCCCCCAGTCAAAGCACGGGCGCGCGCACTCGACCTTGCCCGTTGCGCCTCGCTCGCCGACGCCGCCATCGATCTCGACGACGCCGCCTCCGTTCGGCGCCTGGTCTCATCCTCACTCGACAGTGACGACGAGCTGACCCCGGTCCTGGCAGCCTCCGCCAACCGCTAGATGCGGACTTGCACGTCGCCCAGCCTCTAGCGAGCGGAACCTCGGACAGTCCCACCTCGGGCGAACCCTAAGGACCCGAAATCGGATCATTCGTGAGTGCGCCCGATGCTTACCAAACTGCTTACCCAATGGGCTCGATCTCGACTGATCGTTCGGCCCGTTCACGTCTGCTCCTCGTCTGCAGCTGGGATGCTGCGAGCATGTCCCCCTGCCTTGTTTCCTGGTTGCCCATGACCCCCCGGTTGCATCGAACTAAATCTCGCGCCCCTTACGACATTTCCGACTGGCTGAGCAGTCACCGCCTCGAACCCGCCTCGCGAGACGTACCTCCTCAGCTCTCGAAAGTGTCATGGTCCTGCACACTTGATGCACTGCCGGAGGTAGCTCGGGTCGGCCTGACCGCCCGGCGGCATGTACCCCCTTCTGGTGGGTGTGACTATGAGCATCCATAAGCTCACAGCCGGGTCCGGGTATGACTACCTGACCCGGCAGGTCGCAGCCTTGGACGCGACCGAGAAAGGGCACACCGGGCTGGCGTCTTACTACACAGAACGAGGTGAGACGCCGGGGGTGTGGATCGGTTCCGGCATGGACGGGATCGACGGCCTGACCGCCGGCGACCCGGTGACCGCCGAGCAGATGCGAGCTTGGGCCGTTGGTGGGCCGCTATGGCGTCGTCGACGACCAGATGGTGCAGCCCGAATTCGGCCCCCACTGATCGGATCTCCTCCGGAGTGGGACGGTACAACCCGATCCACGCCATGCCCTGTCGTTCGCCCAAGAGTTCGTAGGTCTCGTCCAGCGTCGCCGGATTTGCGGTTCGGACGCCGTCGACATAGATCGCGTTGTCGACCACACTGCCGTTGACACTGTTGCTCCTCGTCACGCGGCCGTCGGGTTCATCCACGGGCCCGTACGTTACCGTCGCCGGCGACATCGCCCGGCACGCGTCGTGTGATTTCGAACCCGCCGCGGGGTTGGTGTCGGCTGGCCTTGGGCTGAGGAGTGCTCGTGCGCACGCCGCCGTCAAGATGTTGTTAAGACCGGGCGTGCGGCACATCGCGTGCAGTTGAATAGATCTGTGATGGCGGCGTCCGCGGACGCGGATGCGCTGCCTCGTGACGCGGAGGGGCGGTGAGGGTATGGATGTCCTGCTTGTCTGCGAAGCAGGTGTGGAGCGACATGAGGTTGAGGAGCTCCCGCGGCTGCTCGAACGTCGGGACGCCGTTGTGTGGGTGGACATCCCGGTCTGTGACCAGCAGGCGGTGAATGTGTTGTCCGGGGTGTTCGGCTTTCACGCGATCGCGGTTCGGGACTGCGTCGAGCGCAATCACGTGTCCAAGGTTCACATCTACCCCGAGTGCGTGTTCTCGGTTCTTCACACACCGAAGGTCGGCAAGCGCGGCCATGTGCATTATGTCGAGCTTGACCAGTTCGTCGGCCCGAACTACCTGGTCACAGTCCATGGCCCGCTGAATCCGGCGGTGGCTCCCGAAGTTGCATTCCAAGACACCAACGCCGTAGTGCGCCGGCTTGAAGGGAAACAGCTGCGCATGGCCTCGCCGTTCGAGCTGTCGTACGGGATCGTCTCGGCCATGATCCGACGCGAGTCAGATTTGATCGCCGACCTCGCGAAGGAGTCGGGGCTGCTGGAGCAGCGGGTCATGCTCGGTGAGGAGATGGAGGATCCGGAAGCGTTCTTGGAGGAGCTGTTCCAGGCGTGGTACGTGCTCCTCGCGGTGCGTACCATTGCCACGCACAGCAGCGCAACTTATGGGCGTATGGCACGACTTGTCCGTTTCCTACCTGATGCTGCACCGCCATTGTTCGCCGATCTCGCAGATCAGTTCGCGGTCATCAAGACGATGGCTGACGGGCAGCGGGAGTTCCTGCATGGCGTTATTGAGTTCTACCAGACGCGGACCTCGACGCATTTGACCATCGCTGCCGAGAAATCAGCATCGACCGGAGTCCGACAAAACGAGGACATGCGCCGGATCACCGCGTGGGTCGCGATCGTCGCCGTGCCTACGGCGGTGACAGGCTTTTTCGGTCAGAACGTGCCCTACCCCGGCTTTGGGACGGCAGGTGGCTTCATAGCCTCAGCTCTGATCATCATCATCCTCGCCCTGGTTCTCTTCTTCATCTTCAAGCGCAAAGGATGGCTGTGACGACAGCGCGAGGCAGGAGAACATCTCCCCGCTTCCGATGGGCACGGACAGGACAGGACTGACCTACGTGGGAGTACAAGATCTATGAACTGCCGCGCGAATTGGGACGACGCGAAACCGAACTCAATGCAATGGGTTCTGAGGAATGGGAGGTCGTGGGAGTCGCTCCTCGGGATTGGGTGTCCTCGAGCAATACTTCCGGTGGACACGCTTAGGCCAGCCCTACGGTCTGGATCATTCTCAAACGCGTTCAACGAAGTAAGTACATCGACAGGTCACCGCGGCGCCGATCTGCCGGCACCGAGGAGAGCCAAGCAGGCGGCCCAAGGCCAGCGACAGGTCGCAGGCACGCCGTGTGGCTTCACCTCTTAAGGGGCATCCCGGTGAAGCGCGATCTGCATCAGAAGGTGCTGCTCCACACGATCGCCTACCGTCACAAGCAGGTCAATGGAGCGCGAGTCGCTAGCGGTAGCAACTGCTTACGCTCGGATCGCGCCGACACGAGAGCATCCGCCTTGATCCGTGCCTCCGCCGCGGCCAGATTCTCCGCCACGCTCGCCATGATCAGCACACTAGCCTCGCGAGAGCGATGCAATGCAAGGTTAGTCAATGCAAATCGACATGCCCACCGAATCCAGCTCCTGGGGCCCGACCAGGCACCACCTCAAGGCCCCCGCGCGCGTTACCCCCGACCAGCAAGGGGATCAGCAGGAGCCGCCACAGCCGCGCGGGAGCGAGGAAGGACAGCAGAGGAATCATCGAGACGGCCCCTTTTGACAATCTCAGAGCGCACCAATATTAGGGCGGCCAGTTTGCTCCTAGAAAGATCGCGCCCAGGGCGGCGAGGGCCGGGCCGTAACCGGCGAAGCGGCTGTCAACTCGCGGTAGGCCTTCTCGTAGCCAACATTCGGACCCGATGTTCTGGACACCATTTTCAGCTGATCGGCAGTGGCCGCCGTAAACTCCCCGTTCGTTGCCGCGGCGATCCGCTTCATTTCCTCACGGTCGACGGGCACTGGTTCCGGCGTGCCATCGAGATCGACATAGCCCTCTTCGGTGCCGTACGCGATCGTGCAAATCGGTACCCCGGTGTCATCCCCCTTTCATTGGCCTGAGCAGCCATCGGCAGTCGAGCCGGTCAGATTCGCGACCATCTGCGACGCATGCGTAGCGTCTTGGCCTCGGCGCGCGCGGCTAGCCGAGATCCGGTCGGCTCAGCTGTAGGCGAGCTAGCCGCGCGGTTGAATGGCATGCCCACGCGTGCAGATGACCACCTGACCCGGCGGCGGCTGTTTGAGTGCGAGGTCAATTCAGGAACCCGAGTGCCCTTGCGATCCAGTACACGCGGTACGACACCTGACCGACCAGGAGCGCGACGCCGTCGAGCAGCTCGGCCTTGGCTGGCAGGAGCGTCACGATGATCGCCTATGACACCGCCCAGTCGACTCGTGCCCGGGCTGCTGGCCCTCGAGCGGTGCGTTGGAGTTTGTAGAACATCCGTTCGATACCCTGGATCATGTCGCTGACAGGCTCCTCCACAGCGCGATGCACGGCACCGCGATCCGGCATGCCGTCGAGAACGCGACCTGTCGACCTCAATAGCCGAGCTCCGCCAGATCGCGAAACGGCCGGAACGACATCCTGGCTGAGGCGTCACTGCGTGATCGAGCAAGCTCGACCATCGACCCCGTGACCAGCGACCAAGTTGGCCAGCGATCAGGAGGACGGGGCAACTGTCGCGACGTCCGACGAACATCGATGCCGCCAGGGAAAGACCCACCGGAACGTACTGAGTCCCGGACGCCTACACCAGCACCCCTCAGCGCAGCCGCACTCGACCGCGCCCATGCCCTCAACAAACCTGCCGATCACGGCGAACAGCAGATAAAGACCGAGCAGCCGCACCACAGCGCGCTTCATCACGTCGCCTCCCCACCGATGCCCCAGAACCTCGACCGCATCCAACGGCGCGATGCCTCGAACTCCTCCCACACACCTTCAGATGTCCGCGCATCGAGGCCCAGCGATTGACCAATCTCGGTCCAGCTGTGGCCAGCCGCGATTGCCGCGCGGATCGCCTCGCCCAAGGCTTTCTCCACGGCGACCGACGCGCGGCAACCCTCGTTCACGGTGATGAGCGGATCCGGGGCCGTCGCAACGCGTAACCGAAGGTCCGCGCCTGAGCCCCGTAACCGCAGGGTCGGTTTGCTCGTGCCGATCATTGGATCCTCCCTGCTCCTTGCAAGCTACGCTCAAATCATGCCTCGCCCCCGATGGCCAGAACCCGGTGACGCTTTCGGCCGTGCGGGACATCGCTGCTACGACGGCGCCAATATCATTGAGACGTTCAGGCCCTAGGACAGCAGCATCAGTGGTTTGCCACGCTTCCGCGGGTCCGAGGCTGAGAGGTCCAGCGAGCGGCACACGGGTTGCCAGGTGACTCGGGTTTGGCAGGCCGCATTCATGACCCATGCCTTTCGCGCTTGCTGGCTGGATAGACATTCGGGATGCTCGGGTCGCCCGTTTCGGGATGGGAGCTGGCGCGCCGGAGTCGCGTCCGTTTCGAGCGGGGCATGTCATCACGGTGCGGGGAGCGGTGAGGTCGCTACCGAGAATCGAGGCACGCGCAGCCATAGAAACGGTAGTGATCAGTCTGGTGCTTGGTTGGCCTCGACTGGCTCCCGCGCTTCGGCCAGCGTCTCCCACCCTTGCCAGAGGATGATCGGGAGCATCGCCAGCGCACCAACAGGGTCGGCCCACCACCATCCGAGCAGTGCGTAGGCGCCCAAGCCGACGAGCAGCGCGAGCGACAGATACGAGCAGACCCATGTTTCCTTGGAGTCGGCAACCAGGGCACGGCTGCCCATCTCCCGACCAGTGCGGTGCTTGGCGTATGCCAGTACGGGCATGACCACCAGAGCCAGCACGGACAACACGATGCCGACCGGGGAGGTAAGCGGTTCCTCTCGCTGGATCAGGGCGGATATGGCGTCGTAGGCGATGTAGGCGGCGAGCAGGAAGAACGTGGTCGCCACCACATAGAGGGTGCGTTTCTCCGCCTCGCTTTCCTCGCTGACCGGGGCGTGCGGCCCCCCGTTGCGGAGCCGCCACAGCAGTCCGACTGCGCTGATCACCTCTATGGCAGAGTCGAAACCGAACCCGATGAGCGCGACGCTGGCGGCTAGGATCCCCGCCGCGATGGCAACGACAGCTTCGAGGACATTCCAGCCGACTGTGAGGTACTCAAGCCATAGGGCGCGGCGGTGAAGCGCCACCCGCCGCTCGGTCGTAAGGATCCCCATCGGGTCCCAGGCTAACCGGCGAATGCCCGTGGATCACACCTCGCTAGCTCGGATCGCGGCCAGCTTGGCCTGCGCCTCGGCGAGCGAGGCAAGGCGAGGCAGGGGGGTTAACGGGTCTTCGGATCTAAGGGTGGCCAGGACGCTGGCGAGGTCGGCGTACTCGTCGCGCGGCTGTGCGACGCTGTGGCGGCCGTCCGTGCCGGGTACCTTGATCCCGCTGCCGGTCGGGAGGCGAGGTAGCGACGGACGAAGGCGGTGAGCTCGATGTCCGGCTCGAGCACGCGTCCCGCGCGACCCATCGGCGCCGGGCCGCAGCAACAGGCTCGCCGACCTCACAGCTGGTCCTCCGCCGTCCGGCGCACATTGGGGCAGCAGCTATCGATGGCGGCGTGGTGTAGAAACAACAACGTGGAAGGGAGTCTCGCCATGAGGCTGCGCTGGATCGACTCCACAGGCGTGAGCAGCCGCGACCTGGCTGAGCTGCCGGCCCTGCAGAAGCGTACCGATGGATTCCTTTGGCTCGACATTCCTGAATGGAGCGACGACGCCGAGGCGGTGCTCACACGCGACTTTCACTTTCATCCGATGGCGATCGCCGAAAGCCGAAACCGCAACCACATTCCACGACTCCATGTTTATCCGCACCATGTGTTCATCGTCGTGCACACACCAGAGATCGGCGCACGCGGCCACATGCACTATCTCGAGCTGGACCAGTTCGTTGGCGAAGACTTCCTGGTGACGGTTCATGGGCCGCTGAGCCCCAAGGTTCCCCTGGAGGCGGCGCTGCGCGAGACCGAGGCAGTTGCGGCCCGGTTGGAGAGCGGACGGCTGCATGCGACCTCGCCGTTCGGCCTCACGTACGCGATCGTCTCCTCGATCGCACGCCGGGAATCTGAACTGGTCGCCGAGATCGCTCGTGAGGTCGGCCTGATGGAGCAGGGGGTCATGGCTGACGTCAAGGAGGATCCACAGGAGTTTCTGAGCCAGCTGTTCGCGGCTCGACATGAGCTGCTGACGATCAAGACCATGGCTGCTCAAGGCAGCGAGATCTATCGGCGGGCGATCAAGCTGACCACCTTTGCACCGCCCGAAGGCCTGGAGCTGATGAAGGACGTGCTCGACCAGTACGAAACCGTCGCCCATATCAGCGATTCCCAGCTGGTGTTTCTGATGGGCGTCACGGAGTTCTATCGCGCGCGTACCGACACCAAGATGACCATCGCCGCCGAGCGCCTCGCCGTCATCGCGGCGATTACCCTTCCCATTACGTCGCTGTCTTCTGTCCTCGGGATGAACGTCATCGTCAACGAATCCACCCGCTGGGTACCGCTCGCCATCCTGCTGTTGATCATGTTGGCGATATCCCTGACCCTGTTGCGCTGGGCCCACAAGCAGGGCTGGTGGTGAGAGGTCCCTCAGTTGGCGGCTCCAGCCACGGCCAAGCCGGCCGCGATCGACATCTCCCGCCTCAAGACGGCCATCGAGGGTCTGGGGTAGGGTTCAGGCCCCCTACTGCCATCTCGAGATGGCTGGCGCGGCGCCGGAATCCTTCCTCACACCAAACAATGGCAAGATCCTTGATCAACATATACAAGCTCCAGGCTCGGGTCGGACGGGACGGACGTCCTCGAAACGCCTGCCCCGAGACACGGACCAGAAAGGCCAGTACAGCAGCGAAGTACAGCAACTACCGCACTGTCGAACGCGTTCGGCTTCATCCAGATGCGTCCGGTCCGGCGTAAACAAGGCTGCAAACGGCTCCTGCGCGGAGTTCGGGACGAAGAGGTCGCAGGTTCAAATCCTGTCACCCCGACAACGCTCAGACGGCATACAGCAGCCGAGGCAAGTTTGAACCTAAACGACCGCGTATCCACGAGGACGTGCATTTAGACCAGCCAAGGGAGCAGCTGACAATCACGAAAGTCGACCTGAGCGGGACATCCCATGACCTAGCGGGAGCCGTTGCTTCCCGGGAAGGACGGGGAGCGATCCCCGCGCGTAGCGATCAAGATCAGGTGCGCGCGGCAGTAGGTTGTAGTTTCTCGATGAGGTGCTCGACTCGACGCCTGATCTCGTCACGGATCGGCCGGACAACCTCGATACTTTGACCGGCTGGGTCATCCAGCACCCAGTCCTCATAGCGTTTGCCCGGATAGAACGGACACGTGTCGCCGCACCCCATGGTGATGACGACGTCGGAGGCTTTGACGGCCTCGGTGGTCAGGATTTTCGGTTGCTCGGCGGTGATGTCGATGCCTTCTTCCGCCATGGCCTGCACGGCAACCGGGTTTATCCGTTCCGCGGGTTCCGAGCCGGCGGAGCGGACCTCGATCGTGTCACCGGCGAGGTAGCGCAGGAAGCCCGCGGCCATCTGGGAGCGGCCGGCGTTATGGACACAGACGAACAGAACGGATGGCTTGTCGGCCATGAGCGGCTCCTTGTTGTCAGATGTTGAGGTCACGTAGCAGCGCGGTGATGCGGGCCTGCAGGTCGTCGCGGATGTCGCGGACCTTGTTGATGGGCTGGTCGTTGGGGTCGGCGACATCCCAGTCGAGGTAGCGCTTGCCAGGATAGATCGGACAGGCATCGCCGCAGCCCATGGTCACAATGACATCGGCAGCGTGGACAACGTCGTTGGTGAGCGGCTTCGGATACGCCTCGGTCAGCGTGATGCCCCGCTCAGCGAGGACTTGCACAGCCATCGGATTGATCTTGTCGGCGGGCTTGGAGCCAGCGGACCGCACGTGCACCTTGCCCGCAGACAGGTGCTGCGCGAGAGCGGCTGCCATCTGAGAGCGGCCGGCGTTTTGAACGCAGACGAACAGCAGTTCAGGAACGGGTTTGATTAGGCGCCCATCAGCCTGGGCGGCGGCGGTGAGCTGCTCCCTCGCGAACCGGGAGACCAGGAGTGGCAAGAAGTCTGGGATGGTCGCCGTTGGCTCCAAGGCCTCGCGGGCGTCGGCAACAGCTCGGGCGATCGAGTCTCGGGAGAAGATGCCTTCATAGGTATAAGCAAGGTCGTCAACCAACCGGTAGTAGTCGGTAGGACGGCCTAGCGCTGGCTGGCTGGAGGGCTCAGCGGCGGGAGCTGCGGCCTCCGGTGGCGTCGAGTTCACGTCGATTCTCCTGGGTGATAGCAGTGAGTGTTGGCCGGTGGTAGATGGCCCGGGCCAGGCCGTAGCCGATGGCGCCGCCGGCAATCTGGGCAAGCAGGAACATCGGCACCGACGCAGGCGCGATGCCAGCGAAGGTGTCGGAGAACATTCGGGCGATAGTGACCGCCGGGTTGGCAAAGCTTGTGGAGCTGGTGAACCAATAGCCGGCGGTGATGTAGGCGCCGACTGCCCAGCCGATCAGCTGGGGCCGTCCCGAGCGGCTCAGCGCCGTGATAAGCAGTACCAGGCCTGTCGTGGCAACCACCTCGCCCAGCCAACGGCCTGGACCGCCGCGCTCAGTGGTGGACAGGCTGACCGTGGGCTCGCCGAACATGAGATTTGCCACGACGACACCGACCAGCCCGCCGAAAATCTGGGCGGCGACCGAGGTCACCGCATGGCGGCCGGCAAGTGCTCCGGTCAGACCTTCGAGGGCTGTGACGACCGGGTTGAACGCCGCCGACACAGGTTGCAAGGCGATGATCAGCGCAGCCAGGGCGGCGCCAGTCGCCAGCGCGTTCTCCAGGAGCTGCAACCCAACATCGTCTGGTGACAGCCGTTGGGCAGCAATACCCGAACCGACCACTGCCATGACGAGAAAGGCGGTGCCGACCAGCTCGGCGACGGCGCGATGTCGCAGAGCTGGTCGGTCACTCGATAGTTCAGTCATTGGCAGCGGCTGCCGGCATCGAGCCTGTCGCTGCAGCGGCAGATACGGTGGTCGGCTTTGTGGCTTGGACGATTGCGCTGTGCATGCCGTCGGCGGCCTGACGAGTGAACTGAACGCTGACGTCGACAAACCCGGCCGCTGCCAAGCCTTCGAGGTATTCAACCTTTGAAAGCGCGCCAGCAACGCAGCCGACGTAGGAGCCGCGATCGGCCCGCTCGGCCGGGGTGAGGTGGTCCTCGGCGACAACGTCGCTAATCCCGATCCGACCGCCGGGCCTAAGGACGCGGAACATTTCGGCCAGCACTTTCGGCTTGTCGACTGACAGATTGATCACGCAGTTGCTGATCACCACGTCCACCGACCCGGCGGCCAGGGGAACCTCCTCGATGGTTCCCTTCACGAACTCGACGTTCGTCGCGCTGGCCTTGGCCGCATTCGACCGGGCTAACTCGAGCATTTCGTCGGTCATGTCAACCCCATAGGCGAACCCGGACGGCCCGACCCGCTTCGCCGAGAGCAGCACATCGATGCCGCCACCAGAACCAAGATCAAGAACCGTCTCACCCTCCCGCAGCTCCGCAACCGCGAGCGGGTTCCCGCACCCCAGACTCGCCGCCACTGCCGCAACCGGAAGGCTGGCTCGATCAGCCGCAAGGTACAACGCCGAACCGAAGCTGTCGTCGGCCTCCAGCACCGTCGGCCCGCAGCAGCTCGCCGACGCGCCAGTCTCGGTTTCGGCGCTGGTAGTGCAGCATGTTTCCCCGTCGCCACAACAGGTGGCATGCCCCTGACCGGATGTGACCGTCCGCGCCGCGGCAGCGTAGCGTTCCCGCACCTGCTCTCGCAGCGCCTCTGAAGTCGTGCCTCCTACCATGGCAACTCTCGCCCCTTTGACCGTCCCATTGATATCTGTCGATGTGAGATTGTAGCGCTTGTCCATTGAAGTTTGTCAATGTGTGGGATGATTGCGGCATGCCGACGACCACAGTGCAGGTACGGGAGCCGACTGAGCTGCCGCTCCTCCGTGACTGCTGTTCACCAGTCGTCGGGCAGATCATCGCGGCCTCCGAAGCCGAGACATTGGCGGCCCGCTTCAAAGCGCTGGCCGACCCCACACGGCTGCGGCTTATCTCCTTGGTTGCCGCCCATGAAGACGGCGAGGCCTGCGTCTGTGAACTCACTGATCCTGTCGGGCTCTCCCAGCCGACCGTCTCGCACCATTTAAAGATCTTGGTCGACACCGGCATCCTCATCCGTGAGCAGCGCGGCAAGTGGGCCTACTACCGGCTGGTGCCGGATACCTTGGCTGACATGGCCAGCATGATCATTCCCGGCGGTGGCTGAGCGTTCAGGGCAGCGGCATCCATCGTGAGTATGGGACGCGGGCCAGCTATTCCGGGTTCCGCCCAACGAGACCTTGACGACGCGAGAAATGCCATATCGCACTGGGGCTTCTGCCCAACTGCTCCGCAATGTTTTTCTGTGACAGTCCTTGCTCGTACAGTGCAACCAACTGAGCGGTCTCACTGTCGCTGAGCCGCGGATGGCGTACCCGCTCGCCAGCTTGACGGACCAATCGAAGGACGCTGCTCTTGGCGCGAGCCCATGCCGGCCAAGTTCTGAAGCCGTGCCCCGGCCAGATACTCAGCGACCATGCGCTCGATCGTCTCAGCGCGGAGCCCGCTTGCAGACCCGACGTTCTCGGCGACGGCCAGGGCGCCGAGGTGGGCGAGCCGGTGGTCCAGCTATCACGTATGTCAGCAGGGCGGGCTTCAATTTGAATCGTCCAGGCCGACAAGAGAACGCCTAGCTCAGATAGAGGCATTCAGGTTTCTAGGAGCCGTCAGGCCGCGAGCACAGCAGCAAAGTACTGCAGCAGGTCGGTGCTAGATGTCTCCGGGATCGTTCGTCCGTCTTATGCAACCAAAAATACGTACTAGCTGCAGCAATCCGGCCCTAAATGCGTATCAGCCACTGCCCGAACCACTCATAACAATTGTGCTGCTATCGCAGCGCTACTTCATAAGGCCGTTGAGGCAATGCAGATGCGTCGTCCCGTGATCTGCACGAAAACAAGACCGGACTGACCTGCCTGAACAAGGGGCAGGGTGGTGATCCCTATGACAACCGACGCCCCCGGCGTTTTCATCAGTTACCGACGCAAGGAGAGCAGCCCTTTCGCTGGCCGCCTCTACGACCGTCTCGTCGAGCGCCTTGGGGAGGCCCGCGTCTTCATGGATGTGGACTCGATCAGACCGGGCGAGGACTGGACTGAGGCGATCTCGCACGCTGTCGCCCAGTGCGGCCTCATGCTCGTCCTCATCGGCCACCAATGGGGTCAGGTGCGCAGGGGGAGCTCTGCTCGTATTCGTGATACCGCCGACTACGTGCGCCTTGAGATCGAGGCCGCGTTCGATCAAGACATCCCGGTCATCCCGGTGCTGTTGGAAGACGCCACGATGCCTCGCGAGGCCGACCTGCCCGAGACCTTGGTGAAACTGTCCCACCTCCAAGCAATGCGGGTCAGGCACGAGTCCTTCAAGTCTGACTCGGCAACGCTCTTCACGGTCGTCCAAGAAGTTCTGGCCGCGCACGAGAAGGAGGGTCCGGGTCGTGGGCATGCCGTGGTCAACAACATCCTCGCGTCGCATGAGAAAGACGAAGCAGTTAATCGCTCTTCTGGCGACCACCAGGTGCAGCCCGACGGCGCAATCGGCGGAAGCCGGCGCGTTGGTGAGCGAGCAGACGCGCCCCCTGTCGAAGCCCGTTCACGCCCTCGTCCCGGTCGGGCGCGTCGACTTCTTGTTCCATTGCTCTTGCTCATCTCCATACTGGCTGTTGGGTTTGCCATCTGGGCCGTCAACCCCACGACCACGCCTGATCAGGCGTCCGGCGAGGAGATTCCCGAGTCTGTCGACACTGCCGTGAACCCGTTTCTCGAGGGCGTCGAGCCAGACGCGCCGGTGACACGGAAGCCCAAGGCTACGGGCGCGGTGAAAGGTGACATCCCAGGTCTCTACGGTGGAACTCGACGCAAGACGAGCTGTGATGCGGCGAGGCTAGTTGACTTCCTCCAAACCCATCCGGACAAAGGAGCCGCCTGGGCCGGCGCCGTGGGGATGAGCCTGGATCAGGTACCGTCCTTCGTGGCTCAGCTGACGCCAGTCATCCTTCGAGCAGATACACGCGTCACGAATCACGGCTTCGTGGGCGGCCATGCAACGACCTTTTCCTCTATCCTCCAGGCGGGCACTGCCGTGCTCGTCGACAAACACGGGGTACCCGCTGTCAAATGCTTCTGCGGCAACCCGTTGACGCCGCCCCGCTCCGATCTACCACACCCCTACCAGGGCAACCCGTGGCCAGGTTTCGATGCACAGAACGTCATCGTCGTTAAGCCTGCGCCTAGTGCCATCAAGTCGTTCACCGTGGTCGACCCCACCACAGGGAAGAAATCTTCGAAACCAACTGGCGTGAGGATTCTGCCGCCCAAGCCCGTGAAGCCGGTCCAAGAGACACCCGTCAGCGCGGAGACAACCACTCCGCAGTCACCGAGTCATTCGCCATCTGTCACCTCCAGCCCTGCTGACACCGCAAGCCCGACGTCATCCGTAGCTGCCCGCACAGCTGACACCGCAAGTCCGGCGGAATCAGCTGGATCTACAACCCCCGGCTCCACCATCGGATCGGAGTCGGTCGGCCCGACGGGATCAGTCACGACAGATCACCCCACCGGCGGCAGCTCCCCAGACCGCGCGGAGTCCACGGGAACAGGGCAGGAAACCGGCAGCGGTAAAGACAGCGGTAAGGAGGGTGGCAAGAGTCAAAAGAACAGCGGGAGCGGGCAGACCGAAGGAGACGGGAGCGGCAAAACCCAAACCGGGACGGACAAGAAGCAGACCGGAACGGATAGCAAACGAACCGGGACGGATAGCAAACAAACCGGCGCGGATAACAAGGGAGACAAGGGCACGACTGGGGGCGGGGGTACGAATGAGGACGCCGGAGGAGGCGCGACCAGTAGTCCAGGCACGGGATGATTGTTTGACCGCCCTGTTAGCGGCGCTGCTCGTGATGAACGGGCGGCCGCTGGATCTGCTGCGCCGCCGAACACGTTCCAGCGATCATGAACATCTGGTACCCCGGCACGCAAGGCGGCTACGCGGCCGCGAACCTGCTATTCGGAGCGGTTTCGCCGGGCGGGTTCAATCCTCTCACCCCGACCATTGTTCGGCCTTCTCAGTGCGCTTTCGACGGTAGCGCCCGAGCTGCTCACCGATGACGGGGTATTGCCGGGGGGTACTGGCAGGGGCTCCCATCGGCCCGCTCGGCCGACTACCGTCTCCCGTATGGAGAACCGGAACGAGGTTCGCGAATTCCTTGCCTCGCGTCGGGCGAAGGTCACTCCCGAGCAGGCGGGAGTTCCCCTTCAAGGCGGCCAGCGCAGGGTGCCCGGGCTGCGCCGTGGTGAGGTCGCGATGCTGGCCGGCGTCAGCAGCGAGTACTACACCCGCTTGGAGCGGGGCAACCTCGGCGGGGTGTCGGACACCGTGCTCGACGCCGTAGCGAACGCCCTTCAGCTCGATGAGGCCGAACGTGACCACCTGTTCGACCTCGCCCGGATCGCCGGTAGACCGACGAGGCGGTCCCCGAAGCAGTCGATGCCGAAGACGGTGCGGCCCGTGGTCCAACGCCTTTCTCGACGCGATGACCGGAGCCCCCGCATTGGTCCGCAACGCCCGCCTCGACATCCTCGCCGCCAACGCTTTGGGTTATGCCCTTTACTCCGAGGTGGTCGTCAATCCGGTCCGCCCGGCCGCGTGACCGTGCACAGACCTTGCACGTAGCAGTACCCGCTTCTAGGTGGGCCAGATTTTCATGGGACGGCCATTCAGCTGCCCCTTCGACGACGACAGGAGCACGAACCATGGACAAGCGCACGTTGGGCACAGGAGGCCTGGAGGTCTCCGCGATCGGGCTGGGCTGCATGAGCATGACCGGTGGCTACAGCGACAAGCCCGACCGGAAGGAGATGATCTCGCTCATTCACACCGCTGTGGACCGCGGCGTCACCTTCTTCGACACCGCGGAGATCTATGGTCCATACGCCAACGAGGAACTCGTCGGCGAGGCGCTCGCCCCGTACGAGGGCCAAGTCGTCATCGCCACCAAGTTCGGGTGGGACATCGATCCGGTCGAACGCAAGCCAAGAGGGCGCGTTACGAGCCGTCCCGAGGTCATCAAGCAGGTCGTCGACGGCTCGCTGCAGCGGCTGGGCGTCGACGCCATCGACCTCTACTACCAGCACCGAGTCGACCCCGACGTGCCCATCGAGGATGTCGCGGGCACGGTCAAGGAACTCATCGCAGCCGGCAAGGTGAAGCACTTCGGGATGTCGGAGGCGGCCGCCGGGACGATCCGTCGGGCACACGCCGTCCAGCCCGTGACCGCGGTGCAGAGCGAGTACTCGCTGTGGTGGCGGCGTCCCGAGGAGGAAGTGCTGGCTGCGTGCGAAGACCTCGGCATTGGCTTCGTGCCCTTCAGCCCGCTCGGCAAGGGCTTCCTTACCGGCACCGTTTCCGCGTCGACCAACTTCGATCCGACCAACGACATCCGTAGCACCATCCCGCGCTTCAGCCCGGAGGCACTCCAGCACAATCAAGCCGTGGTCGATCTTCTCGCCAGCATCGTGCAACGCAAGGGCGCCACCCCAGGCCAGATCGCCCTGGCCTGGCTGCTGGCGCAGAAGCCCTGGATCGTCCCGATCCCGGGTACGCGCAGGCTGCACCGGCTGGAGGAGAACATGGGCGCCGCCGATATCGAACTGTCGGCCGAAGAGCTCGCCGAGATCGAGGAAGCCGCGTCCAAGATCCAGGTGCAAGGTGGCCGTTACAACGAAGCCGGGGAACGCATGACCAACCTCTAGATCGGCCCTAGCGACGCCCTCGGGGAATCGGCGAGCTCTTCCAGATGGTCTTCAGTGGGGATGCGGTTGCGGCGCGGCCAAGCGCGGGCAGCCCGTACACGTCCTCGATGGTGCGGAGCAGGCCGTAGTGGTTGAGCCGCTCGGTATAGACACCCGGGCGTACGTTCGCGCCGACGATGATGGTCGGGATCGATTTGACTGTTCCGCCAGCGTTCTCGTCGAAGGTCACGACGAGCAGGCTGTTGTGGCGTTGGGCCCAGCGCGCGTACCGGTCGAAGTGCTTCTTCATCCAACGGTCGCCAGTGCGGATCGAGCAATCGTGCATGTCATGACACATATTTGGGCTCACGAACGACACAGTGGGCAGCTTGCGGTAGTCGCGCGGGAAGTCTGTAAAAGGCCGGTTGGTGCTTGCCGGCAACGTGCCGAAGTTGACCCATGGGTTGTGCTTGCGGAGGTATTGACCAGATGCACATCCGCGGAAGCCGGTCTTGGGCAGCGATTCGGCATATCCGACGAAGCTCCGTCCCGACTTACGGAGCTGATGGCCCAGGTTCTTGGCCTTTCGAAAATGCTGAGGGCACCCATTGCCAGTCACTCCCTGGGTCGAGCCGGAGAACAAGGCCAGATAGTTCGGCTGGCTGGGGTGGGTAACACCGTACGAGTGAGTCATGCTGGCGCCCTTGGCCGCGAGCTTGTCGAGGTATCGCGCCTGCCCGCTGCCCATCACGCTGGTGCGGTGCTTGTTCTCGAAGATCACGACCACGATGTGGTCGGGCGGCGGCGCCGCCGCCCGCGGCTTCTTCGGGGCGGGTCGCCGCACTATCCTCTTCTGTTCCTTCGGGGTGAACGGGCGCTCGACCGCCGTCAACTTCTTCTGGGCGGGCCGCGCTGAAGCCGTAGTCTCGTGTGGCTTTGGCTTCACAACTATGGGACTGCTGGACTGCCGTGGCGGCCCAGCCGATGGCGGCCGTTCAACGGCACAGGCCGCAGGCGTGAACAGCAACGTTCCGGCGAGAGCCCAACCGGTCCATCGTGGGAAAGCCTGCACCTGGAACCCCCTCTAGATCCAAGTACTCGCAGACCTCCATTGAACGTCGGCATGCCCCCAGCTGTAAACGTCCCACTGGCTGAGACCTCCCTTCACACGGTTCGGCGCCTTGACAAGGCGCCAAATTGTGCTACTTACTCCGAGCCGTTCTCATGTGGTTGCATCTCGGTCCACTGGCTCCAACGAATCGGAGCACGGACCAGAATGAAGGACGGCCGGGCCATCTGGCACGGCACACTGAATCGCTGGGGAGACATACGTGTGGCAGCATGACGGCCGAATACTGTCTCCACGTCGCGCAACGATCTCACTCGGCTTCGGCGTGAACGTCGACGGACCGGCCGCGGGCTGAGCCACGCTGAGGGCACGTTCGCCCGCGTCCCCACGCCACTTAGCTTCACTTCCTCGAACTCCGCGCTATCGGCAGACGACGCACGGCTCGAGTAGTGATGCTAAGTGGGATGAAGACACGCAGCTGCTGGCGCCTTTAGGCGACCGGCTCGCGGACGTAGCTGTGTGCGACGTCGATCCCGATGGCCTCCGGCCTGCCGACAGGTTCGGATCCGAGCGCCTTGGCGAGCATCGGGCCGAGCCTCTCCGCGAAGAACCGGTCGGCGTGCTCCTTCGACTCCCAGACGCCGACGATCCGGAGCTTGCCGTCGTCGTCGGTACCGACATAGCGCGCCTGGAGACCGGCGGGTTCCTCGCCCAGCTGGGCGAGCACCTTGTCATACTGCTCGATCCTGAACGGCGGTGTGCCGACCGTGATCCACGGCATGACTGTCCTCCTTGTGTTTGCGGCCGCGGAGATGTCACTCCGTCGGGCTGGTCTGGATTCACCGTACGAATCGGTGCCGGCGGCGAAATCAGTGCGATTACGGATTCGCTACTGATTCTCTTCATTCACCCCGCTCGCGTGCCCAGGTCGCGAGCTGGGTGCGGTTGACCAGGCCCGTCTTGGTCAGCATGTGGCGCACGTGAGTCTCGACGGTACGAACCGAGAGGTGGAGCCTCGCCGCGATCTCCTTGTTCGACAGACCCTCAGCGACGAACCGGACGACCTCGATTTCACGAGTGCTGATCCCGAGGGGCTGGGAGGTCCGCGGTCGCGTCGTGCCGAACGCCAGCGCGATGGCGTCGTCGACGATCAGCCGTGAACCATTTCTCCAAAGCCGGTCGGCGTCGCTGCCGACTCTCGCGGCCGCCGCGGCGCGGATCCGTTCCGCGAACGCGAGGTAGAACGGCGCGAACTCGCCGCCGTTGCGAGCTCGCACGGCCCAGGCGGCGGCGGCAACCTGGAGTGCGGTCGCCGGATCACGCCGGGCCAGCACGCTTGCCTGGCCGAGGAGCGCCACCGGAAGCAGGGTGGAGTCGCCGTAGGGCCGCTGGCACTCGATGGCCTTGCGGAAGTACGACGACGCGGCCTGCGGGTCGGCTGACGACTCGGCCAGGATGCCGAGATAGAGGTTCGCCACACCTTGACTCCACCGGTCCTGGGCTGCCAGGCCCATCGCGAGCGCCGCCTCGAGGAGGTCACGGGCGCGGGCCGCATCACCCTCCATCGCGTGGCTGAGTCCGAGTACGGCTGTGCTTCGCGCCTCGCCGATCAGATCGCCTGTCTCCTGTTGGATGGCGCGGGCGGTCGTGAGATGGCCGCGTGCCTTGTCGGGCGCGCCTGCGATCGTTTGCTGCAGCCCGAGGAACAAATGCGCCGCAGCCTCGGCGGCGCGCTCGCCCAGTTCAACGCTTATCTCCGCAGCCTGTGTCATCAGACCGGCAGCGTCGGGAACATTGCGGAGCTGGAATGCGAGATGGCCAGCCGCGATCATGAGCCACACTCGATAGCGGTTCCGCTCCGGACACTGCTGCAAGATCATTTCTGCCAACCGGCCCCCGTCTGCTTGACCCAGAATGAAGAAGAGGTCCTTCGTCTCGGCGAGCAGACGCATAGCTACGCACGGCTCCGAGGCCGCAGCCCACTCGAGCGCTGCGCGCACGTTGTCGTAGTCGGCCGCCCACGATTCCAACAGCGAGACCACCCGTGCGGGCATAAACCCGTACTCGACCGGAATGCCGATCGCTGAGAAGTACCGCAGATGCCGAGCCCGCGCGGCGGCCACTTCGTTGGCTGACGCGAGCTGCTCCGACGCGTACGCCCGCATCGTGTCCAGAAGGCGATATCGGGTTCGATGCTGCCCGGCAGGAACCACCGTGATCAGCGACTTGTCCACCAGCCGGGCGAGCACATCAAGCGACATGTTGGGGGCGACGGCGCGGGCAGCGTCGGCATCAAATCCGCCGACAAACACGGCAAGACTTCGAAACGCAGCCTGCTCGACAGGATCGAGAAGGGTGTAGCTCCACTCGACCGCGGCTCGAACGCTGCGGTGGTGCGCGGGTGCAGGCCGCCGCGGCCGGCCCAGCTCACCCAACTGGGCGTCGAGACTGGCGACGATCTCGTTCGGCGACATCATGCTGACTCGGGCAGCCGCCAGCTCGATGCCGAGCGGGAGGTGGTCGACCCTGGCGCAGATGTTAAGGATGGCGACTTCTGAGTCCTCATCCGGAACCAGCTCCGCACCCCGTTCCCTGGCCCGCTCCAAAAACAGGCGGTAAGAATGCTCGGGCAGAAGCGGGTCCAGCCTCCACACCGCCTCGCCCGTGATGCCGAGCGGCTCCCGGCTCGTCGCCAGAATACGAAGGTTCGGGCAGGCACCGAGCAACGTGATGCCGAGCTCGGCGCACGCGTCGAGCACATGCTCACAGTTGTCCAGCAGCAGCAACACGTCCCGATCGGCCACATACCGCCGCACCACATCAGTCGCGGCGTCCCGCACCGCGCCGCGAATACCGAGCACACGCGCCGCCTCAGCCGCAACGTCTTCGGTCGCGCCAACCGAGGCAAGATCGACCAACCAGACACCGTCGGCCCGCTGCCGCAACTGACCACGACCAAGCTCGACGGCCGTTCGGGTCTTGCCCACGCCGGCCGGCCCGGTCAGCGTCACCAGGCGGGCTCTGCGGAGTATGTCGCTGAGGACCTGGAGCTCAGATGCACGGCCCATCAACCTCGTGAGAGGCGCGGCTATAGAAGGAAGTGACCCGTACGGCCCATTGTGCTCGCGCGGCTCCTCCAGCCGACCCACCACTGAATTCTGGCACCACGCCATCGCATTCCGCTCGCTGCCGAATTTGGCTATGCGCGGCGCTGCTTTCGCCCGGTGATTTCATAATCACGCCGGACGCTGTCGAGCTGCAGGGTCTGCACAATGTGGTCGCGGACTAACCGCTGTGTCTCGTGTTCGAAACCGTCCGGATCTTCGTCGCGAGCCGGCACCTGGTGGAAGATCGCGTTGGGAAGAAGATCGGCCCACCGTCGGGCGAGCGCAATGGGGTGGACTGGGTCGCGGTCAGCGCCAAGCACGATGGTTGGCGCGGTCACGGCTTGGAGTTCCTCGGTAGCGGTCCAGGCTGTGTCGCCGGGGATGACGCGGAGCCGGTCGGCCCGTTCAGCGGCGGCTGGTTTGTCGAATTGATCAATGAGACTGGCCGCCCCGGATGGTGAGGCTGCCGCGACCGCCTGGTAGGTGTCGGACTGGAGGTACCGGCTGCGTCCCTCGGCTCCTAATGGCAGCAGGGGCGCGATGCGGGCGAGTGGCTCGAGGTTGGTCGGGTAGGGGATGTCGGAGAACGCCGGACGAATGAAGGCGAGGCCTCGGAGGTTCGGAGGTCTGCGGAGCGCGATCCGCAGCGCGACAGCTGCTCCCAGGGAGATACCAGCGATGTAGGTCGGCTTATGCAGCTGCTGGAGGTGGTTGAGTAAAGCGAGGACGTCATTCGCCATGCTGTCGAGCTGGTAGTTGTCGGCGTCACCGAGCTGGTCAGTCTTTCCGTGCGCGCGGAGGTCGGGGGCCACGATGGCCAGGTCGTCGCGCTGCCACCCCTCGATCAGGCGTAGCGGCTGGTTCCGATCGCCGCCCAGGCCGTGCAGGAGCAGCAGCAGCTGTTCGGCGGCAGGGTTGCGGATCTCGACTGATGCGCGCTGGACGTAATCCTCGTGGCTACTCATTGCGGAGCGGTCGCGTTGAGGCGGCGAACGAGCCAATCCCGAACCTGGGGCAGCTCATCTTCGGTGGCGTCCTGAATGATGAACGGGACTTGGTTCGGTAAAGCGTGATAGAGCCGTCCAACGAGGTCGTAGTCAACGCCTTGGCCGCCCTTCAGCGTGCGGACCCAGGGCTGGATGTCCTTGGCGTGTACGCAAATGGTCTTCGTTCCCAGTTCTTGGAAGGCCTCGGAGAGAAGTCGTTCGTGCTGCTGAGGGGGAGATGCGGAGACAAGGTTCGCTGGATCGAGAATGAAGCCGATCTGTTCTGCGTCGACACCAAGCTCCGCGACCAGCCGCTTGGCCTCGGCTGTGCCGATGACCACATTGCCGGGCTCAGGTTCGACTGCGAGGAGCACGCCTGCGTGCCGAGCAGCGGGAATGAGTTCGTCGAGAGCGCGCCGCATATCGATCCAGGCCGCTTCCATAGTGTTGTCCGGGTGTGGGCGCCACATATTGTCAGGGTCGCGGGTTCCCGTACACAGCGTGGCAGCGATGGGCTGCAGCGCGCCCAGGCTGGCGATGAAATACGCTGCTTTGGTAGTCGTCTCTTCCCGTACGTGGGGGTCGGGATGTGCCGTGTTATAGGTCGCTGAGACGCCCCAGATCACCCGCCCCCGCGAGGTGAATGCAGCCTCAATGGCTGTGGTGTCGAGGTCGGCGAGCGCCTGAGCCGTGGGAATCGTGGGAATGCCGAGGGCGGAAAGGTTCAGCTGGACCTGAACGAGCTGGTCGGCCACGAACGCCTCAGCCAGGGCGTCGGCGCTGTCGCGCCTGTAGATCCTCGCGAACGCACCGAGCAGGCGATTGCGCTCGCTGGCCACCTCAGTGGTCGCGCCGCTGGCGCTCGGTATCAAAGCTGCACCTCACGGCCGCCGTTTGTGGAGGATTCCGCGACCGCCTCGATCCATCGGACGGCCGCGACGCCTTCGGCTGGCGCCGGGTTCTCAGGCTGACCAGTCAGGATGGCATCGGCGAAGTGCTCGGCCTGCAGCTTGTACGCGTCGGTGTCGCCGAAGTGCGGGACCACGGAGACGCCGTCGTCTTCAATGTGGACCTCTACGTCACTGGCCCGCTTAAAGAAGGGGAAGTGGGACCGTGTCTTGATATGGCCATAGGCGCCGTAGATGTCGGTGCCCTCGGCCCAATTGCCGTGGACAGCAGCGGAAATCTCGAAGGAGACCAGGCCGTTACTGTCGGCCAGGCCCGCCGCTCCATGCCAGGTGTAGTCATCGCCGACGTTGCCGACGCGGGCGCTGACCCAGGTGGCAGGGCCACCGAAGTAGGTAAGACCGTCGAAAAGGTGTGCGCCGTGGGTGGCCAGCAGGTAGCGCTCGCGTTCGGCTTTGAAAGTGCTCTCTATCCTGCGGACCTGTTGATCGACGACGACCCCGGGGAACAGCGTGGCCTCGGTGGCCGGGCGCAGGCTACTCATGACGCGGTAGTAGGAAATGAAGCTCAAGATGGGCCCGATCCGGTCGATGTGCGCCTTGGCGAACGCGAGGCCCGGGTCGTGACGTTTCATGGCTCCGGTCTGGAGGCGGAGGCCGGCGGCAGCCGCGAGATCGGCGAGCTCTTGAGCCTCAGCCACAGTCCCGGCAAGCGGTTTCTCCATGAGGACGTGCTTGCCGGCCTTCAGAGCAAGCATGCCGAGCGGGTGATGGAACCGGTCTGGAGTGGCGATGAGGACTGCATCAAGGTCCTCCGCGAGGAGCCTTTCGGTGTTGGTGAAGGGCTTGATGCCGTACTTGGCGGCTACACCGCTGGACAGGGTCTCGCTGGGATCGCTAATCGCGACCAGTTCGATGTTCTTGGCCTTGGCAAGGGCGGGCATGTGCGCCACCTGGGCGATCCGCCCGGCCCCAATAACGCCGAGTCTGATCCTTCCTCCGATGTCGCTCGTTGTACTCATATTCCCTGCCCTTCGATGCGTTCTACCTGTGTCACGCAGCAGTGCGTGATCTTGTGGTCGGCTGGGGGGACTTTGGTTCGGCCTTGGCGAAGTCTGCGGCCCGGCGGGTCAGCAGGTAGCCGGCGAGCAGCACCATGATGATCATGGTCACTACCCCGGTTTCCGTCGTCACGTACGCCATCATCGCCGGCGTCGTGGTCGGCCGCCAGCTCCCATGGCCGCAGCAGTGCAGCTGCGGAGCTCGCATTACGACTCACTACTCCGTGGGCGTGTCGGTTTGCGCGGGCTCATCGGCGTCTAGTTAGAGTGGCGCGTTTGCTCTCAACTTCCCCCCTTCCCCCGTAGTGAGGAGAGCCATGACAAACCGCCTTCGTGTGCTGAGCGCCGTGTTTGCCGCCGCCGTTGTCCTGATCGTCGTCCCGCAGACGGCGCACGCCGATTCAATGGACGAAGTCCTGGTGCCCCACCGCGGCGCGAGCACATCGAAGTACGCCGAAGGTACATTGCCTGCCTATCAGTACGCGGTGCGAAACCGTGCCGACGTGCTGGATGCCGATGTCCGCTGGACGAAGGATGGTTCCGATCGCGACTCCCTCGGCACCATGATCGTTTTGCACGATGCCACGCTGGACCGAATCACCAACTGCAAAGGCACGGTCTCCTCATGGCTGTGGTCTTCCATCAGCACCAAGTGCCGCACCGACGTCGGGGACCAGAAACTGATCCGCTTGGTCGATCTGCTCCGGTACGGCAATTCGTTCGGCAAGTCGTTCGCTCTGGAGATCAAGCAAGCCTCGATCAGCAACGCCCAGGCCAAGCAGTTCTGGAACGCCATCAAGAACTCCAGGGTCCAGGTGGAAGCGACATCCGGTCGGCTTGTCGCGCTGAACAAGATCAAGAGACTTGACGCCGCCGACTCCTCGCATCGAATCAGCTATGCGCTGGTCACCCTAGGGACGGGCGGCTGGCCGTCGGTGTCCACTATCAAGAAGACAGGCACCGCTGTGTACGCCAAACTCGTGGTCCCCGTGAATGTCGCGCGCCGCTACCAGCAGGCCCACATCAAGCTGTTCGTGTTCACCGGTGAGAACGAGGCCGACTACGCGAGGATGATGGCACTGAATCCGTACGCAGTAGTCGTCGGTGACCCGCACCGCTTCCAGCGTTGGCGCGACGCCGCGAATGAATCGGCATAGACCCGCTCAGACTTCCTATGAATCTGCCACGACGATGAGGACCTTGTGGGCGGTTGGGTCAGACGCCAGCGTCTCCAAAGCCCTTCCGTAGTCATCAAGAGGGAAGCGGTGGCTGATGATCCCGTCGGTACGGACCCGTCCGGTACGCAGGGCGGCAATGGCAGCGGCAAAGGAGGTCATCTCCGCGTACGAGCCCTTGATCGTGATCTCCCGGCGGAAGAGCTCAAAAGGGCTGACCGAGAGCCGCTCGTCGGGGCGCGTGACGCCGTAGACAAGCACGGTGCCACCGTTCCGGGTCAGCGGCACGCAGATGTTGCCGACGGCGGTAACGCCGGTCGCCTCGACGACGACGTCATAGCCGTCCCCATTGGGTGAGGCGTCCCGCAGTATGTCGATATTCGCGGCGGCGTCTTCGCTGATGTGGACGGTGTTGTCCACGCCGAGCCCCGAGGCAGTCTCGAGCTTGAACGGCACAATGTCGGCAACGGTGACCGAAGTCGCCCCGCCGCTGCCAATCAGCTGAGCCAAGAGCAACCCGGTCGGGCCGGCACCAAGAACCAGAGCGCTGCCACCCGGACGCAGATCAAGAGTTTCTAGCCCATGCATGGCGCACGCGCTGGGTTCGGAGAACACGGCCGTGTCCGGCTCAAGCCCGTCCACCGAGAAGACCTGCCGGTGGTCCGCGCTGGCGTACTCGGCGAAGAAACCGGGCCGATGGACGCCCATGCCCTCAGTGTTGGCGCACCGAACGAGCTGACCGGCCAGGCAGTACTCACAGTGGCCGCAGTAGATGTTCGGGTTGACCGTCACACGCTGCCCAGGGCGGAAGCGAGTGACCTCAGCCCCAACCTCGTCGACCTCACCAATCGTCTCGTGCCCCGGGGTTAGGGGATAGACGCCGATGTAGGTCCCGTGGTGCAGGTGCACGTCGGTGCCGCAGACTCCGCTTTGGTGGATCTTGATCCGCACGTCGAGCGGTCCGACTTGCGGCATCGGCACATCGGTGACGGCGAAGTCGCCCGGCGCCTCGTAACGTACGGCCTTCATGACTCGGCCATGGTGATGACCAGATCAGCTCGCGGCATGCTCTGCGCAATGAGGACGGCGTTGTCCTGGTCAGTCGTACGAGCCCAGGTATCAGCCTCCTCGTGGCTCATTCCGTGCATGTGATGACGGTTGGCGAGCCGCTGCAGTCGGATTGCGTCGTCCAGCTGCAGATACCAGCTCTCGTCCAGCAGTGGCGCAACGCCAGCCCAACCACCCCAGTCGCACAACAAATAATTGCCCTCGGTCACGACGAGAGGCACTTCACGGCGAATGGGCAGCGCGGAGCCGATGGACTCATCCACGTCGCGGTCGAAGTGGGGGGCGTACACGATCTCCTCCTCTTGGTTTCGGAGCCGGCGGAGCAGCTGGACATAACCGTCCGCGTCGAACGTATCCCAGGCCCCCTTTCGACCACGGCGACCCAAAGCGATCAAGGTTTGGTTGCTGAGATGGAAGCCATCCATGGGCACAAGCACGGCCAGATCAGGGCCGAGCTTGTCAACGATGTCCTGGGCGACCTTGCTCTTCCCGGCACCTGGGGCTCCGATAATGCCAAGCAAGTGCCGCTGACCGGGCAGTGCCAGCGCGCGAGCGCGCCCTACGAGGTCGGCCAAACCGAGCGTGACCTCGCGCGGAGCACCAGAAGAGCGCGCGTCGAGCTCGCGGCGGCGGGGCGGCTCTGCCCCAGCCCGCGTACAGGTGTCGGCAGCGACGAGACAGGCAGTCTCCAGCAGCTCGGTGAGGCCCGAGACGTCCAAGGACCGCAGGCCATCCCGGGACAGCAGGCGTCGTTCATACAGGTGCGCGAGGGCCCCAGACATGAACGCGTCCCCGGCGCCGACCGTATCCACGACAGCGACCCGCGGAGCCTCGACGCTCGTCGACCCCGACGGTGTACTGGCAACAGCCCCGTGTTCGCCATGCGTTACGAGGACGAGAGGAATGCCGGCGTCGTGCCAGTCCGCAATGACCTCGTCCTGGGCGCGGCGCGGATACAACCAGGCCAGATCCTCTTCGCTCACCTTCAAGATGTCGATCAACCGCAGCCAGCCCTCGAAACGATCCAGGTACGCCACACGGTCCGAGATCAACCCCGACCGAACATTGGGATCCAGACTGACGACCCGGCGCCCGGCCTCTCGCTGCAGCAGCCATTCCAGCGTGGTAGCCACCGGTTCGAGCATCAGAGCGATCGAGCCAAGATGAAGGGCGGCTTGGTCAGGCAGCGGCGTCAGGTGCTCCGGCAACAGTCCGCGATCGGCCGCCCCCCGCGCATGGAAGGAGTACGTCGCCTGGCCGCCCCGCAGATGGACGGCGGCCAGCGTCGTCAGATCATCCGTGTCGACGAAGTGCGTAGGTTGGACCTCTGAGGCTGTCAGGTGCGCCCGGAGCATTTGGCCGAAGGCGTCGCTGGAGAGCCTGGCAAGAAATGCCGTCGGTACGCCGAGGCGGCCCAGGCCGACAGCAACATTGAGGCACGATCCGCCTGGATGAGGCTCGTACGCGAGCTGACCACGAACCGTCGTGGTCGGGGTGAGGTCGATGAGTGCGTCGCCCGCGACCACGACCGCTGCCGCGGCGCCGAACTCGGCCGTCATGCTGAGGTCTCGCGGACGGCGTCCTCGAAAGTACGCGCCGCCTCGGCAGTGGTCGGATCGGTGAAGAACTGTTCCGCGACATCCGGCGCCATGGTGAAGCAGTCGACGCCGTGGCGGGCCAGAGCAACCATGTCCGGGACGTTGCGAATGCTAGCCAGCAGCACCTTCGTCGTACTGCCGGTGGCGACGAGCACCTCGTGCATGGCCACCACCTCTGCAATCCCTTGCCGACCCGCATCGTTCAGCCGCCCCAGATAGGGCGCGATGTAGGTGGCACCGGCAGCCGCGGCAACGATTGCCTGCCCAGGGTCGTAGATCGCGGTCAGCAGCGTGGGTATGCCTCTGGCGGCCAGCGCGGTACAGGCAGTCGAGCCGGCGCGCGTCGCGACGAACTTGATCACCACTTCCCGACCAAAGTCCCGCAGCCGCTGTCCGCGTTTGATCAGTGTGGCAGGGTCTTCTCCCCAGGCTTGCAGAAAGACCTCGCGGGCGCCCGCATCAGTGGCCCAGCGATAGATCTCCCGAAGATCACGAACGCCTTTGGAGGCACGCTTCAAGATCGTGGGATTGGTCGTGACGCCGGCAAACAGGCCGGTCGAGAGCAATGACTCCGCCGCAGCGCGGTCCGCAGTATCCAAGTAGAGCTTCACCGGTGTTCTCCAACCTGCTGGGCTGTTGCTGCATGGTGCAAGATCACGAGAACCACATCCCGCCGTCGACGACGATCGACTGCCCGGTGATGTAACCCGCATCGAGTGAGGCGAGGAACGACACAACGCCGGCCACGTCGTCCGGTGTCTCCAGCCGACCCAACGGGATCCCGGCGACCATGCCGGCCATCTCCGAGCCGAGCTCGGTACCACGGCGCCGCGTCATCTCCGCATCGATGCCCTCCCACATGGGTGTATGCACCACACCCGGGCTGTAAACATTCACGGTGATCTGGTGTGGAGCTAGCTCCTGCGCGACCGATTGGCTCAGGCCGCGTACGGCGAATTTGGACGCTGAGTAGGCGCCCTGCCACTTGCCCCCTCGATGCGCGGCGACCGAGGCGGCACCAATGATCCGACCACCCTGGCCCTGGGCAATCATCTGCCGGGCCGCCGACTGATAGCAGTGGAACACCCCTCCGAGGTTGACGTCCATCGTCAGCTGCCACTGCTCGGCGGTCGTCTCCAGAAGTGGAGAAGTCAGCGCGATGCCCGCGTTCGCCACCATCACGTCCAATCCGCCGAAGTGCTGGACGTGGGCACTTACTGCCGTCTCCACGCTCTCAGCATCGGTCACGTCGATTGAGAGGCCGAGGGCAGCTTCGGGGCCGCCGAGGTCGGCGACCACTGCGTCCACCTGATCTTTCGAAGAGGGCAGATCTGCTACCGAGACTCCCAAGCCATCTGCCACAAGCCGTTCAGCGATCGCCCTGCCGATTCCGCGGGCGGCCCCCGTCACCATGGCTGAACGGCTAGGGGTCATGACAGCTCCTGTCTTCTCCTATGAGTACATTGCGCTCTCAAGAGTTAAGGTACTGGCGCCCAATTTTCACCTGAGCGCTTCCCTCGCTCATGAGTGGAGGAGCATGGCAACCGACGTTCGCGTACCGACCACAGGGAATGCTGGCGAGGACGCCGTCGTCCTCGAGTGGAATGTCACCGAGGGCTCCGACGTCACCGCAGGAGACATCCTGGTGACGCTGGAAACGGCTAAGGCGACTATCGACGTCGAGGCACCGATTAGCGGGCAAGTGCTGAAAACCTTCTATGCAACCGGCGACGAGGTGGGAGAACATGAGGTCCTCGCGGTGCTGGGCGAGCCGGGTGAGCAGATGCCTCCTGAGGGATCCTCTGCCGGGCCGGCAGCGGACGCCGATGACATGGGCGCAACATCACCGGCGTACCCCACGCCGGCCGCAATAGCGACCCAGCCTGGGGGTGGCGCCGAGCCGAACGGCCGTACGCAAACACGACGGCACTCGGCTTCGCCGCGGGCTCGGAGGCTGGCAGGCGAGTTTGGCATTGACCTCAGCTCGCTCGCCGGGACGGGCCCGATGGGCCGCATCATCATTGCCGACGTTGTTGCCGCGCAGGACCGGCCAGCCGCAGAAGCTCCGCCTACGCCGCAGCCGGTGCTGACTCCGCCAACCATCGACCAGACTCCGAGCGCCCCAGTCGACGAGTTCACGGTGGTTCCCGTCCGAGGCGCCCGCAAGATCACGGCACGGCGGATGCAGGCGTCCCTCGCCACTAGCGCGCAGCTGACGCTTACGCGATATGCCAAGGCGAAGGCGCTCCTGAGATATGCGAAACGCCTCCGGCAGGTGACCGATGCCACCTCCCGGCCGCGCATGAGCTTGAACGATTTGATCATGTTTGCAGCCGCGCGGGCGGTCGCTCAGCACCCCGAGGCGAACTCCTGGTTCGACTGGGAAGGGATCAAGCAGTTCACGCACGTCAACCTGGGCTTTGCCGTCGACACAGGGCAGGCACTGCTGGTGCCGGTCATTCGATCCGCTGACACGATGACGCTGTCGGAGCTGTCCCAGGCAGCGCGCACGCTCGTCGAGCGGGCACGCACCGGAACCCTGGCTCCCGATGAGATGGATGGGGGCACGTTTACGGTGTCCAACCTTGGCGGCCTGGGTATCCACTGGTTCACGCCGGTGCTCAATACTCCGCAAACAGCCATCGTGGGCATCGGAGCTGCACACCAAAGTCATCCAGCCGGACCTAGTCTCGTTCCGCTGTCACTGACTTTTGACCACAGAGCCATTGACGGAGCAGCCGCAGCCAGGTTGCTGTCTGATATCGCCAGCTGCATCGAAACAGTTGACGTGATTGCAGCGCTGTGACTTTTCCCTACTTCGCCTAAAGGACCACGCACACCATGGCAAAAGAGCTCCTCATCGACCCGGCGATGGTCCGGGCCTCCGCAGAGCTCGAGCTCGGCTCGATTCCGATCAACGCCTACCAGCCTGACCTCGCGCACGAACAGGAGTTGTACGGGGACGAAAGTCTGGACCGTATCGGCCGGGACATGCTGTTAGTACGCGAGTTCGAGCTGATGCTCAACGCGATCAAGCGCGAAGGCTCGTACCAGGGCATTTCCTACATCCATGCCGGCCCCGCCCACCTCTCCATCGGCCAGGAAGCCGAGGCAGTCGGACAGGCGTTCACTTTGGGCGTTGAGGACAAGGTCTTCGGCAGCCACCGAAGCCACGGCGAGGTGATTGCGAAGGGCCTGTCCGCAATCGCCAGCTGCGATGAGGGCTTCCTCGACGACGCCTTCTCGACCTGGTCAGATGGAGTGATCTGGAAGGTCGTCGAGAAGCGACTGGGAGACCCACACTTCGAGCAGCAGGCGATCAACTATCTGCTCTATGGCATGACGGCCGAGACGTTCGGGCGCCGCACCGGCTTCAATCGTGGTCTGGGCGGCAGCATGCACGCGTTCATCCCGCCGCTCGGGATCTACCCGAACAATGCCATCGTCGGCGGCTCTGCTCCGCTCGCCACTGGGGCTGCCCTCTATAACCGCCTTCAGGGTCAGTCGGGCTTGGTGGTCGCCAGCATCGGCGACGCTTCCACTGGGACCGGCCCAGTGTGGGAATCCTTCAACTTCGCCGCTATGGCGCAGCTCAAGACGCTCATGGATGCCGAGCACCGAGGCGGGCTGCCCGTCATCTTCTTTATCGTCAACAACTTCTACGGCATGGGCGGCCAGACCATTGGCGAGACCATGGCGTACGAGCGCCTAGCCCGCATCGGCGCCGGCATCAACCCCGAGAACATGCACGCCCAAACGATCGACGGCAATAATCCGCTTGCCGTCATCGACGCGATGATCACAGCTCGGCAGCACATTGAGAGCGGTGACGGTCCGGTCTTGATCGACTGTCAGACCTATCGGCTCTCAGGGCACTCGCCCAGTGACGCCTCGTCGTACCGCACCAAGGACGAACTTGATCTTTGGACTGCATCGGACCCCATTACGGCCTATTTCGATCGGCTGGTGGAGGGCGGCGTCGTCACGGCGACGCGTCACGATGAGCTGAAGGAATGGGCGCAACAGAAGATCAAGGCCGCGCTCGAGGTCGCGATCGACGGCTCGGAATCCCCGCGGCTCAGCTTGCGGCACGATGCGACCGTCATGGCCAAGATCACCTTCAACAACAGCCAGGTTTCAGCGGACGATGCTCCGCCCGGAGAGACAACCGTGCCGCTGGCCGACCTACCCCATCTGGCGTCGCTGGCGAAGAAATCCCGCAGTGGGCTTGTCGATGGAAAGGTAGCGAGTGGGGCTCGAGCAATCACCTTCCGGGACGCGATCTTCGAGGCCATCGCCGCTCACGCTGCCAGGGACAACCGCCTTACGCTGTGGGGTGAGGAAAACCGGGACTGGGGCGGCTCCTTCGGCGTCTATCGCGGTCTCACCGAACTCCTCCCCCGGCACCGGCTGTTCAATGCACCGATCTCGGAGGCGGCGATCATTGGCACCGGGGTCGGCTACGCGCTTAGTGGCGGTCGTTCGCTGGTCGAACTCATGTATGCCGACTTCATCGGGCGGGCTGGCGATGAGATGTTCAACCAGATGGCCAAGTGGCAGCCGATGTCCGGTGGCTTGATCAAGATCCCGATGGTTGCTCGGGTATCCATCGGCGCCAAGTACGGCGCTCAGCACTCACAGGACTGGAGTTCGATGGTCGCGGGCGTGCCAGGCCTCAAGGTGGTGTTTCCTGCGACTGCGCGAGATGCCAAGGGCTTGATGGCTGCGGCACTCGCCGGGAACGATCCCGTGGTCTTCTTCGAAAGCCAGCGCCTGTACGACATGCCGGAAACGGTCTACCCGGAGGTTCCGTCGGAGTACTACGAGATCCCTATCGGAGAGCCCAATGTGGTTCGCGCCGGTACTGACCTCTCGATCCTGACGGTCGGTGCTGCGCTGTATCGAGCACTCGATGCCGCCACGCAACTGAAAGAGCAGTACGACCTCTCCGCTGAGGTCATCGATGCCAGATCGCTCGTACCCTTTGATTGCACGGAGGTCCTTGCCTCCGTTGCCAAGACTGGACGGCTGCTGTGCGTTTCAGACGCGAACCTTCGAGGCAGCTGGCTGAATAACGTAGCCGCCAAAGTGAACACCGAGGCGTTCGACGAGCTGGATGGTCCCGTTGTCGTGCTGGGGGCGCGCAATTGGATCGCCCCTCCAGCTGAGATGGAATGGGAGTTTTTCGTTACTCCGGAAGACATCCTCGACGCCATCCATACGCGGGTACTGCCGCTTCCCGGGCACCAGGTCCAGGAAGGGCCCGGCGCGGAGGGCACCCTCGAGGAATCCAGGTTGGGTATCTGATCGGAATCGATGTGCTCTCCAGCGAACTCTTGGGTTACCCCTCCGACGCACGCGTATTGATCATCAATGCCGACGACTTCGGAATGTATCCGGCTGTCAACAGCGCCGTAGTTGAGTCGATCGATAACGGGATTGCCAGCTCCTGCAGCCTTATGCCGCCGTGCCCCGGCGCTCGCCAGGCGCTGGAACTGCTGCAGGAGCGACCACACATCCCGTTCGGGCTTCATCTCACTCTGGTCTGCGACTTCCCTGCCGATCGCTGGAAACCCCTGGCTCCTGTAGAGAAAGTCCACTCGCTGCTCGACGGCAATGGTCGATTTCTCCCGTCCACTGATCAGGCGCAATTCCTCGCACAGGCAAGTCTGGATGAGGTTGAGCTGGAGCTGCGGTCCCAAATCGAAGCGGTGCTCTCCACTGGAGCGACCCCGACCCACCTGGACTGGCATTGCCTGGCCGATGGCGGACGTGACGACATCTTCGATCTAGGCATGGCCCTGGCTGAGGAGTATCGACTGGCCGCTCGAGTGTGGCTCGAACGCGGGCGGCAGGTAGCACGGCAACTCGGCCTGCCGGTAGTTGACAAGACCTTTCTCGACAGCTTCACCCTCGACGTCGATACGAAGGCGAGCCGCTATCTCCAGCTGCTCCACGAACTGCCATCCGGGCTGGGCGAATGGGCTGTCCATCCCGGGCCCGGTGACGCGGCGTCTCGCAGCATCGATGACGGGTGGCAGGTCCGTCGAACTGATCTTGACTTCTTGATCTCATCAGAAGCCCGAGAGGCGGTACGCCGCGAGGGCATCACGATCATCGACTACGGCGTTGTCCGAGAGGCCTGGCTGAATCGCTGGACTCGCGACACCTGACACGACTCCGGTCGCAGACCCGCCCATGGTGATCATCTAGGGTCAAAAGAGTCTGACGGTCGCTTGAGTCCGAGACGGCCTCGCGTGGCGATCGCAATGATCGCGGCGGCCAGGACTACCAGGCCGGCCATGACCATCAAGACGTCAAATTGCGGCAGGGCGACAATGGCAACCAGGCCAGTGGAGTTCACGATGGCCTTGTGCATCGCGTGGCACAGTCCGGCGATCAACACGCTGGAGCCGGCGCTGTTGTAGAGCCAGCCAACGATGAAGCGACTGCCCAGGTGAGGCAGCAGGAGTAGCCCCAACACCGTCGCCGTGGCCATCCATGATCGTGTTTCGACGTAGAAGCTCGGTACATGGAACAGCAAGAACACCGTCGTGAGTAGCGCTGCGCGGGGCGGGCCGTGACGATCTTGGAACCGCGCGAACACGAATCCCGCCCAGCCGATCTCCTCGGCGACATTGTTGAGCAAGATCATGATCAGCAAGGCGGGACAGGAATGAGGTGAAGATCAGCGACCAGTTCTGCCCCAGCGCTCGCAGCGGTGCACGACCATAGAGAGCAGCGACGCAGATCAAGATCAGCGGTGGAGCCAACAGGCTGATCGCGTACCAGCGCAGTGGCGGCGATCGGGTATCTGGCCACCCACGACCGCAGTGATGATTCATCCGTTCGAGGGGCTTGCTCGGCTCGGCCTCGCGTTGCCACATCACTTATTCTGCGGCAAGTTCTGGTCCTGCAGCGTCTCGGTATCGCATCCAGATGCACCCTGCGCTTGACATCGCGCACAATTGCGATCCATGATCAAAGTGTTTTGCACGACGTTTGATCGACGCAAAGCGCAGTTAACAATTGTTTTGCCTGAGGTTTAATTTGGGCAGAGCGTGGTTAATAAGTGTTCTTACACAGCATTGATCGAGGCAAAGCATGGCTGACGACTCTACGGACACCCTATTCGGCTTCATCCTGTTCATCCTGTTCCTCGCGCTTCTAGGGTACGCGGCGGGGGGGATTAGCTCGTCTTCGTCCACGGCTGGGACCACAGGCGGAACGTCCCAGTCGTTACCACCCCTTGCGGGTAGTTCAGTATCTTCATGCGCGGGCACACCCAAACAGGATGTATCAGATTCCTCGACTTCACCACCCAGTCTCAACCTCAAGGTCTACGTGGACCCCACGGATCCCGGCCGGAAGTGCGCGACAGCGACGAAGAACCCTGCGGTCGGGGGGAGGGTGAAAGTCACGCTGGCATATACCGCCGACAAGACCCAAATGGTATCTAACACGGGTAATCAAACGGCTTCTGTCCAGGTGAACGGGACCGACAATTTTTGTGTCTCAGCCGTCGCCGAGATCATCGGAATTGGCGTCAAAGTGACCATCCCAAAGGTCGTCAAGCCATGCACGATGACGGTGCCTGCCATGCAGCCAGCTAGTCCCGTGCCTGGCTTACCGGCACGTTCCGATGACAAGGAAGACGAGGAAGGGTACTAGGTTCAGCTGTAGGGGCCGCAGCACCGGAGGCATCGGCTGCATTACCCACGGGACCAACACCACCCCAACAATCGGTTAGGCAAGGTGCGCTCAGCGGCCAGTACCTGCGTAAACCACTGCCTCTTCGCCAGTATCCAGCCCTAGAGCGGTGTGCGCTGCGACGACGGCCCGATCAACATCGTCTTGATCAACAATCACGGAGATCCTGATCTCCGAAGTGGAGATCATCTCGATGTTCACCCCGGCGCCCGCGAGCGCTGAGAAGAACTTGGCGCTAACACCAGGGTGCGATCGCATGCCCACTCCGATGACCGAGACCTTCCCGATCTGGTCGTCATAGAGCACGTCGTCGAAGCCGACATCGGCCTTCAGCGCGTCGAGCGTTTCCATCGCGGTCTGGCCATCGGTCTTAGGCAAGGTGAAGGAGATATCGGTACGCGAGGTCTGCACCGCGGACACATTCTGCACGATCATGTCGATGTTGATCTCCGCAGCGGCTACCGCCGTGAAGATCCGCGCGGCTTCGCCGACCCGATCCGGAACACCGACAATAGTGATCTTGGCTTCGCTTCGATCATGGACGACACCGGAAATGATCGCCTGCTCCATGGCGCTTCCTTCTTTCGGCTCTTGCACCCAGGTACCGTCCTTGTCAGAGAATGAGGAACGCACGTGCACCCGCACGTTCTCGCGACGCGCGTATTCAACGCACCGTAGATGCAAGATCTTGGCGCCACAAGCCGCCATCTCCATCATTTCCTCATAACTGATCTGGGGGATGCGGCGAGCGCTCGGCACGATCCGCGGATCGGCGGTATACACACCGTCGACGTCTGTATAGATTTCGCAGTGATCGGCGCCTAGTGAGGCTGCTAACGCGACCGCGGTGGTGTCCGAGGCACCACGACCCAGTGTCGTGACGTCCTTGGTGTCTTGTGCCACCCCCTGGAATCCGGCCACGATGACGATGTCGTCACGGTCGAGGGCTGAAGTGATCCGGCCCGGGGTGATGTCGATGATCCGAGCGTTTCCGTGGGTGCCGGTGGTGATGATGCCAGCCTGTGAGCCGGTCAGCGAACGGGCATGCATGCCTTGGTCGTGGATCGCCATGGCCAGCAGCGCTGCACTCATCCGCTCGCCGGCGGTCAGCAGCATGTCCAGTTCGCGAGGCGGCGGAAGCGGGGACACCTCGAGCGCCAGCCCCATGAGCTCGTCGGTGGTGTCACCCATGGCCGAGATGACGACGACCACGTCATGGCCCAGCTGTTTCGTGGCGACGATCCGCTTGGCAACCCGCTTGATGCTTTCAGCGTCAGCCACAGATGAGCCGCCGTACTTCTGCACTACGCGGCCCACAGCGGCTCCTGTCCCACGCCGAGATTCTAGTGGTGTTAGCTCGGCCACTGATCTATGTCTTGACGCGTGCCCGAGGATACTGGGGGTTGTGAATGAGTCGTCCACGCCCGAGCCGGAGCCCGCCGAGGCGCCTCAGCAGCGGCCAGCCGACCCGACAAAGCGACCCGTGGAACCTCGCATCGGCGATGCCGATCGTGACCAAGCGGTCGCTTTTTTGCAGGAACACATGGCACAGGGACGGATCGATGCTTCAGAGTTCGACGATCGGATGAGCCGGGCGCTGAAGGCGAAAACGGCATCGGAGCTCGCGGTCTTGTTCGACGATTTGCCCGACCCCCGACCACCGTCACCCGAGAACGCCACCCCATACCAGGCACCGCCGTGGCAGCGAGCTGAACAACGCACATTCGAAATCCCGCCTTGGCAGCGCACACCGGCAGCCAGCCCGGAGATCGCACACCATGTGCATCCGGCCATCCCCGAACGCAGCAAAGCTGACACCGTGCTGGCCGTCGTGGCCGCCGCCTCCTGGCCGGCGGTCATCTTGTTTTGCTTCGCCACCAGCTGGAGCTACTGGTGGCTGATCTTCATCCCGATCTTCATCTCCTCGATCGCCGGCAACTTGCGGCAGCAGCGGCAAGGCCGGCGCCGATGATCGATTCACCGACTGTTCGCTGGGGCATCATCGGACCGGGCCGCATCGCGTCCCTGGTGATCAAGGACTTCACCTACGTTGCGGGCGCGGACGCGGTGGCCGTAGCCAGCCGCTCCACCGAGCGGGCGCAGGCCTTCGCCACCGAGCATGGCCTGGCCCGTGCGTACGGGTCGTATCAGGAGATCATGGTCGACGAGGGCGTGGATGTGGTCTACATCGCTACGCCGCATCCGCAGCATCACGCCATTGCTCTGGCTGCCATCGCGGCCGGCAAGGCCGCGCTGATCGAGAAGACCTTCACCGCTACGGTGGCGGGCGCCGAGCAGGTGATCGCAGCCGCTCGGCAGCGCCCGGTCTTCGTGATGGAGGCGATGTGGACTCGCTTCCAGCCTGCAATCGTTGCGGCTCGTGCCCTGATCGAGGATGGGGCGATTGGTGAGGTCCGGCAGCTGCAGGCCGATCTTGGTGTCGACCGGCCGTACGACCCGACCGACCGACTGTTCGACCCGGCCCAGGGCGGCGGCGCAATGCTCGACTTGGGCGTCTATGTGGTGTCCTTCGCGCAGCACTTCCTCGGCACGCCGGATCAGGTCGCGGTGAGTGGGTCGTTGGCTCCTACCGGTGTCGACGCTGAGGCTGGCCTCTTGCTGGGCTATGACGACGGCCGGGTCGCGACGCTGCTGATCTCGCTGAAGCATCACACGCCTGGGGCAGCGCGGATTCAGGGCACGAAGGGCTGGATTGAGGTGCCGCCGAGGTTCCACCACCCGCATCGCATCGTGCTGCACCGCAGAGGCCGGGAACCCGAGACGATCAACCAGCCGCCGCTGGGCACTGGCTACTCCCACGAGCTCATTGAGGTGACCGAGTGCGTACGCGCCGGGCGTACCGAGAGTGTGATCATGCCGCTTGACGACACGCTGGCCGTACAGCGCGTTTTGAACGAGGCGGCCGAGAAACTCGGCGTCTTTCACACCGAAGACAGCTACGTCGCGGTCTAGCCGCGCTCTCTCCCCTTGGCCAGAAACCTACGTACACATGGATTCCTTGCGGTCTGCATAGGCAGCAAGCTGTGCAGACCGTCAGGAATCTACGTGCACGTAGTTTTCCGACGGAAAGCCGACGAGGCATCAGGCGTCGACGTAGCGGCGACCCTCGAACGCCCGACCGAGGGTGACCTCATCGGCGTACTCAAGATCACCACCAACCGGCAGGCCGCTTGCGAGACGGCTGACGCGTACGCCCATCGGGAGCAGCAGGCGGCTCAGATAGGTGGCTGTAGCCTCCCCCTCCAGATTCGGGTCAGTCGCCAAGATCACTTCGGTCACCGTGCCGTCCGCGAGCCGCAGGCATAGCTCGCGAATCTTCAGGTCGGCCGGCCCAATCCCATCGATCGGGCTGATCGCGCCGCCCAAGACGTGATAGCGACCGCGGAACTCGCGGGTACGTTCCACCGCGACCACGTCCTTCGCCTCCTCGACCACGCAAATGGTGGTCTGGTCGCGACGCGCATCGCGGCAGATCCGGCATTGGGTGTCCTCGGACACGTTGAAACAGATCTCGCAGAACTTGACGGTGTCCTTGACCAATTTGAGTATGTCCGCGAGCCGCCGCACATCATCCGGATCAGCGGCCAGGATGTGGAAGGCCAGTCGCTGGGCGCTCTTCGGCCCGATCCCGGGCAATCGCCCGAGCTCGTCGATCAAATCCTGGACCGGGCCCTCGTACATGCTGAAGTCGTTAGAAAGGTAGTCCGCCGCCCATGCCCAGCCCACCTGCCAGCGGACCGAGCTTGCTGGCGGCAACAGCCTGGGCCTTATTAGTCGCGTCCCGCACAGCGGCCACGATCAGGTCGGCCAATGTCTCAGTGTCGGTCGGATCGACCGCCTCGGGCTTGATCACGAGCCCGACCAACTCACTGGCGCCCGTCACCGTTGCGGTCACCAGGCCACCACCGGCGGAACCCTCAACCTCCATCTCAGCCAGCTCTTGCTGAGCGTTCAGCAGCTGCTCTTGCATCGCCTGGGCCTGGGCCAGCAGTCCGGACATATCGCCTTCGGGAATCATCGCGGGCCTTTCGGGGTGGAGGTACTCGCCCGCCCAGCCTATGCGCCGTGATCCTCCTCAGCGATGATCTCCGCGCCCAGATGGCGCGCCAGCAGCTCTGCGTGCGACTGGGCGTCCTCGGTCAGGTCGGTGTCGTCGCGGCTCGCAGCCTCATCCGGGTCGTCAGCCATGGCGTTCTGGGCGCCGTTTGTGGCGCGGCTCACTGGAGAGTCAGGTGCTGGTGCTCCAGCTGCGGGCGCCTGTCCAGCCTGAGGCGTACGCGATGCTCCCGCCGAGGGAGTGGCGCTGGGATCCACCATCGTCTCGATGGCGAAGTCCGCGCCCATCACGACCACAAACGCCTCGCGCAGCACATCCTCGTTGCCCCCACGGGCGAAGCTGTCGCGCGCGCCGGCGTTGGACAACGCCAGCAGCAAGGTGCCATTGCGGAGCTCGGCGACCCGGGCATTCTGGCTGAGAAGGATCCAGGTGAAGCGGCGCTTGCCCTTGACCTCCTCGAGCACCTCGGGCCACAGTCGGCGGACGTCGGTGACTGAGAGCCCAACCTGGGATTCTGTTGCTGCCGACTGGGTGCCTCCATCAGGGACTGCAGCTGCCACTGTCTCCGGTGGGGAGGCGGCTGCGGTCGGTGAATCCTCCTGAGGCGTACGCGGCGGCATGGACGGCGTTACTTCCGAAACCGTAGGCGGTGGAGTCACGCTCGCGGTCGGCGGGCTCGGAGGCGGTGTGGCCAGAGCTCCGGCGGGAACAGCCGGAGTGGCTGAGCCCGCTACACCAATGCGCCGCTCCAGGCGATCGAGCCGCGCGTGCAGGCCACGATCATCGAGGTCCGCGCCGGGTAGCAGCACCCGGGCACACATCAGCTCCAGATGTAGCCGGGGCGCAGTGGTCCCCCGCATGTCGGTAAGACCCGAGGCAATGACCTCGGCTGCTCGGGTCAGCTCCCCCGCCCCAAGCACCGCGGCCTGGGTGGTAAGGCGTTCAGCTTGGTCAGGAGCCACGTCGACGAGCCCGGAGGTCAGCGCATCGGGCACCGCGGCGACGATTACAAGGTCGCGTAGCCGGCGTAGCAGATCCTCGGCAAATCGCCGCGGGTCCTGACCGACCTCGATCACCTTGTCCACACAGGCGAAAACACCGCCGGCGTCGCCGGCCGCGAAGGCGTCGACGAACTCATCGAGAAGGGAGTCAGGCGTGTATCCCAGCAGAGCGGCCGCCTGTCTGTAGGACACCCCGGATTCATCGGCAGCGCCGAGGAGCTGGTCCAGCACCGAGAGCGAGTCGCGCACGGACCCGCCACCCGCTCGTACGACTAACGGCAACACGGCGGGCTCGACCGGAATGCCCTCGGCGTCACAGAGTTTGCCGAGGTACTCGGTCAGCAGCCGTGGCGGCACCAGGCGGAACGGGTAGTGATGGGTGCGCGAGCGGATCGTGCTGATGACCTTGTCCGGCTCGGTCGTGGCGAAGACGAACTTGACGTGCGGCGGTGGTTCCTCGACGAGCTTGAGCAGGGCGTTGAAGCCTGCCGTGGTCACCATGTGGGCTTCGTCGACGATGTAGATCTTGAAACGGCTGCTCACTGGCGCGAAGAACGCCCGTTCCCGCAGATCGCGCGCGTCGTCGACGCCGCCGTGGCTGGCCGCGTCGATCTCGATGACATCGATGCTTCCCGGGCCATTGCGAGCCAGGTCACGGCAAGACTGGCACTCGCCACAGGGCACGGCCCGGGGCCCCTTCTCGCAGTTGAGCGCGCGGGCAAGGATTCGAGCCGATGTGGTCTTGCCGCATCCGCGAGGGCCGGAGAACAGGTAGGCGTGGTTGACCCTGTTGTTGGTCAGGGCTCGCTGCAGCGGCTCGGTGACATGGTCCTGGCCGATGACCTCAGCAAAAGTGTCGGGACGGTAGCGACGGTAGAGCGCGAGAGGGGCCTGCGGGCGCGTGATCGGTCCGGGCTCGTTGAACAGCGCCTCGTCTTGGGTGTGCTCAATCCCGTCCGGCCCAGGCTCTGAGAGCCGCAGGTCGTGCAGCCCCGCTTCTTCCACGCATGCACCCTATGCCCGGATGGTGACAGCCTGGTTCCGGATCTGACTCGGGAGCGCTAGTAGGCTGCGCTGCCGTGGAGCTGGACTGGGTGCTGTTTGACGCCGATGGGGTGATCCAGGGTGCTCGGCATGGCTGGATGGAGGAGCTCACCGCCTGGGGAGGATCCAGGGCTGAGGAGTTCCTGCTCGCCGTGGCGGCCGCGGACGTAGCCTGCCTCACTGGCGAGGACTTCGGGGCGGCGATGCGGGAGGTGCTGCGGCAGTTCGAGATCAGTGCTCCGCTCGAAGAGGTCGTTGACCGGCAGTTCTGGATCGAGATCAGACCTCCGATGCTCGACGCGGTGCGTGCCGTTCGTGATCTTGGACTGCGCTGCGGACTGGCGACCAACCAGCAGAATCTGCGCGGGACGTACATGCGCAACTCGCTGGGCTTCGAATCGATCTTCGATGAGCAGTTCTATTCTTTCGAACTCGGGTTTGCCAAGCCCGCGGCAGGGTACTTTCAAGCGATCATGGACCGCATTGCCGTTGCGCCGAACCGGGTGCTGTTCATCGATGATCATGATGGCAACGTCGCCGGCGCCCGCGAGATCGGGATCAACAGCGAGCTCTTCCCATCAGACGGTGGTGTGGCGGCGCTGACACAGATCTTGGCGCGGTACGGCATACGGCTGTGACGGTTCGGATCGGCATTTCTGGCTGGACCTACCCACCCTGGCGAGGGAAGTTTTATCCGCCCGGGTTGCCGCATCGCGAAGAGCTGCGGTACGTGGCCGAGCGCATGAACTCCGTTGAGATCAACGGCAGCTTCTACTCACTCCAGCGCCGATCCAGTTTCCAGACTTGGGCGGCCTCGGTCCCACAGGACTTCATCTTTGCGGTGAAAGGCGGGCGCTTCATCACGCACATGAAGAAACTGGGCGGCATTGAGACGCCGCTGGCGAACTTCTTCGCCTCTGGCGTGCTCGCTCTCGATCAGAAGCTCGGTCCGATCTTGTGGCAGCTCCCACCGAATCTGGGTTTCAATGCCGATCGGATGGATGCGTTCTTTGCGCAACTGCCGCGGACCACTGGGTCAGCAGCCAAGATCGCCGCCAATCATGATCAACGCGTATCTGATGATCATGCCTTGATCAAGGCCCCCCACCCGAGGCAGCGACTTCGTCATGCCGTTGAGGTGCGACACGAGAGCTTTCGCGTACGCGAGTTCTATGGACTGCTTCGTCGGCACAAGATCACGCTGGTCGTTGCCGACAACCCGGGCCAGTGGCCGATCATCACCGAGATCACCACCGACTTCATGTATGTGCGGCTGCACGGTCATGATCAGCTTTATGCGAGCGGCTACAGTGATCGCGAGCTCGACGATTGGGCGGCCAAGATCAACTCCTGGACCGAGCAGGGCTGCGACGTCTTCGTCTACTGTGACAACGACGCGAAGGTACGCGCCCCGTACGATGCGATGGGCCTGATGGACCGGCTGGGTCTCAGCCAGCGACCCAGCTAACCACTTCGCCAGCATGCGTAGCGGTCCCCCGCGTACCCGAAAGAGCTCACTTACCCTTGCTGCCGTCAAGCCCTGGGGGAGTTGGGTGAGGTATCGCCACGCGAGGGACCAGAGACGAGTGTACGTGATCGGCTCGGGCCGATCAGTTTGGAAGCCACAGCGGGTCAGCCTCGTAGGATCGGCTGACAGGAGCTTCTTCTCATGCCCACGACCAAGATGCGTGCACTCGACCTCAGCAAGAGCGCGGATCGCGCATTCGTGCATCTGCTGGTCAACACGCTGCTCGTGTCGGTCATTAACTTCACGGTCTGGTTTGCGGTCACGTTCTGGGTGTTCCTGGAGACCAAGTCAGTACTGGCGACCGGAATGGTGGCGGGCATCTTCCTGGTGACGACGGCCGTCAGCGGAATCTGGTTCGGCAGCCTGGTCGACCAGTACCGCAAGAAGACCGTGATGCAGGCTTCATCGCTGGTTTCGCTGGCGTTCTATGCCGTCGCTTTCACGCTCTACCAGCTGACGGCGGAACAGACATTTGCCAATCCCGCGAGCCTGATGCTGTGGGTCTTCATTGTGGTGTCGATCCTCGGAGTGATCGCCGGAAATATCCGATCGATCGCACTTATGACACTGGTCACGCTCTTGATCCCTGAGGATCGCAGAGACAGGGCGAATGGCCTTGTGGGAACAACGCTGGGAGTGTCGTTCCTGGTCACCTCGGTGATCAGCGGACTACTCGTGGCCGCCGGCGCCATGTTCTACGTCTTGGTGCTGGCCATGGCTGTGCTCGGACTCAGCGTTGTGCATCTGGCACTCGTCCGAGTCGAGGATCGGTCCGAAGATGCAGCAACGTCAGAGGCGGCGTCCACGGACCAGCAGCTCAAGCAGAACAAGGTCGACCTTAGGGGCACCTTGCGAGTGGTGCGCGGCGTGCCGGGATTGCTGGCTCTGATCGCCTTCTCCTGCTTCAACAACTTCCTCGCCGGTGCGTTCATGGCCTTAATGGACGCGTACGGGCTGTATCTCATGTCCGTACAGGCGTGGGGTCTGCTGTGGGGTGCGCTCAGTACATGCTTCATCGTCGGTGGTCTCGCCGTCGCCAAGACTGGCCTGGGCAAGAATCCAGTGCGGCTGCTGCTGCTGGTCAACATCGGATTTTGGAGCGTGAGCTGCCTGTTCCCGCTGCAGGCCTCAGTGATCTTGCTGACCGCAGGTATGGCGGTCTATATGCTGCTGGGGCCGTACGCCGAAGCGGCCGAGCAGACCGTCCTTCAGAAGGTTGTGCCCTACGAGCGGCAGGGCCGGGTCTTTGGGTTCGCCCAAAGCATTGAGCAGGCTGCGTCGCCGCTGACGGCGTTTCTGATTGGGCCGATCACGCAGCTGGTCTTTATCCCGTTCATGACGACCGGCGCAGGTGTTGAACTAATCGGCGGCTGGTTCGGCACCGGCCCCGACCGTGGGATCGCACTGGTTTTCATCCTCACGGGGCTTCTCGGCCTTGCTGTCACGATCCTCGCGCTCTTCAGCCGGCCCTATCGGCAGCTCAGCACGCGATACGCCGGCGAGCCGGAGCCAGTGCTCACCGGCTAATGATCTTCCGACGTAAATACGCCGGGACGTTAGGCGTTGATCAGTGAGCCCTCTGGCGTAATGACGTCGGCATCGTCATCGTCGAACCAGAAACCGCCCGCACCGAGGTAGCGGAACTTGATCGCCTGACCGGCCGGCACCGCCACGCTCACGCTCCGGGTGCCATTGCTGCGGCGTACCAGCTTGTGGGCGCCAGGCGCCCAGTCGTTGAAGGTCCCGACCGCCGACACCGGTCCGTCGTGGATGTCATCCGGCAGGACGAACTGGATGCGGGTACGGGTGCCGTCGGACTTGATGTGCAAGGACATGGGCCATCTCCTGGAAGTCAAGGTGACTGGTCTACGGGCAGAGACTAGGTGAGCTTATGGGCACGGCCCCGGCACGACACACGGCCTCACCCAAGAGTGAGGCGCTTTTCACATGTCCGTCACGGTCTCGGTTGACGTCCGGTTCGCCCGTGCTTTGCCCTTGCCGGTAACCTTCCGCGCGGAGGATTCGCCTAGAGGCCTATGGCGCTCGCTTGGAAAGCGGGTTGGGTTCACGCCCTCGCGGGTTCGAATCCCGCATCCTCCGCCCCTAGTCAGCACAAGAAAGCGCCGCCAGGACCTCAGAGGTCCAGGCTGGCGGTTTTGGGGACGTAGTCTCAGTTTTAGTCTCAGTTGGTCTGTGGCGGCGACCAGAGGAGCCCGCCGACTCGGCTCGCGACCTCATGCCGGATGGGATCGGTTATGTGTTGGTAGCGCGCGGCCATCGACGTCGACGACCAGCCCATCACGCCCATGACTGTGCGTTCCGGCACCTCAAAGGCCAAGAGCACGGTTGCAGCTGTGTGCCGGGCGTCGTGCAATCGTGTTTCTCGCACACCCGCCCGCTTCAGTAGCGCCTTCCAGGCGTGATAGTCGGAGTTCGGCTTGACCGCGCGGCCGAATCGGTCCGTGAAGACTCGGCCCGTCTCCACCCAGAGCTGACCAGCCTTAGCCCGTTCCTGATCTTGTTCGCGGCCTGGATGCAGGGCAACCTTGCCCCGCCAACGGAAGTCGAAGCTCGCGGCTGGACCATGACCACCTGTCGCGCCCGCCGACAGCATCAGTGACGCGCCGCTCTTCACGCGCTGCCGTCAAGGTTGCCGAGCTCTGAGTCAGCCGAGGTGTCACTTTCGGCGAGGGACCCGAATCGCGCCGATCGGGTCAGCTTCATGGCACCTGTCGAGCGTGCTGAGCGACAAGAGGAGCCGAGGAGACGGGAAGGACGGCGGCAGGGAGGGGGGACCGCGGCGGCAGCAGGGGGGAGAAGAATGTAGGTTCCTGCGTTGCCTGGCGTCAGCAATGTGGCCCTGGCCAGGGAACGACAGGTTGGGCACGCCTGCCGCGTCTCACCATTCTGTCGTATTCCTCAGCGGTGGCTGCTAATGGCAGCCACGGCGTTGACACCGGCGGCGTAGGCCTCGGGCTGTTCCCAGGCGGCGAAGTGGCCGCCGGCTGACTCCTCGGTCCACGACTGGACGTCGAAGATGCGCTCGGCGAACTCGCGGGGCGCATTGACCAGGTCGCAGGGGAACACGGTGAACACTGCGGGCGGGGGGACCCGACCACCAGCCCGAGCAGCGCTGCCTGCTTCGGCGTAGGGGGTGAAGGAGGTGCCGATCGCACCGCTCACCCAGTAGGCGGTAACCCAGGTCAGCAGTTCGTCGCGGCTGAACACAGTCTCAACGTCGCCGTTGCAGTCGGTCCAGCTGCGCAGCTTCTCCACGATCCACGCCGCCAGGCCTGCCGGCGAGTCACCGAGGCCCACGGCCAGCGTGTGGGGCTTGGTCGACTGCTCGTGCATGTACCCGCCTTCCTCGGCCTGCCAGCGTCGGCCATGCTCTACGTACGCCTGCTCGTCGGCGGTGAGGTCGGTCGGCAGGTCGTGCAGGAAGTGCTGCTGCGAAACGTCGGTCAGGTGCAAGGCGGCCACCTGTTCGGGTTGCGTCCTGGCCAGGGCTTCGGCCACGTCGCACCCGACGTCTCCTGCGGAGACCGTGTAGTGGTCGTAGCCGAGGTCGGCCATGGCGGCTCCAACCGCACCGGCCATCGCACTCGAGGACAGCCCGTTCCCGGCGACGGGTGCGGCGAACGGGAACCCAGGCAGCGCCGGAATGACGACGTGGACGTTCTCCAGCAGCGGCAGGAGCCGCTCGAACCGCAGCACCGAGTCCGGCCATCCGTGCAGCAGCAGCACCACGGGTGCGGCAGCATCAGCGGCGCGACGGTGGACGACCCGAACCGGTGCGCGGCTGCCCTCGGCAGTGAGCGCCCAGGGCAGAGCGCGGATCCGCTGCTCGTGCCGCCGCCAGTCGTAGCTGTCGGCCCAGTAGGCCACCAGGTCGGCCAGGTAGTCGCCGTCGACCCCACGATCCCAGGCGGATCCGGGAGTCAATCCGACGCGACGGTAAGCACGCAGCCGCGCCTGCAAATCGTCAAGAACTGCGGCGGGAACCGGGTCAAGAACAGGGGCGTCACTGTGCACGCGGACCATCCTCCTCTATTCGGAAGAAACTGGGCCGCCGCGGACCGTTGGCCCTGGTCGTCCAGGGCGCAGCGCAGGGGCGAGACCTGGCTCAGGGGTTCTCCAGAGTCGTCGTCAAGGGGGTGGGGGAGGAGCCGCATCGGGGAGAGCGCTCAAACTTTTCCGCGATTCCTGACTAGGACAAACACTATTCAATGCAACCCTCGCGCAGAGTTTGCCAGCAAGGGGTTACGGCTTCGTGCCCTCTTGGCTCGAGCCTCGCGCCAGTTGGATCTCACCGCCAGTCTCAGTTTTAGTCTCATTCGCGACCGCTCAGCAGGGTTCATGATCTGTTGCCATGCCGATAATCGCCGCCTCACGGTGTGGCCCGAACTTGATTGACCGGCGGATGGCAGACTCGGAAAGCGGGTTGGGTGCAAGCCCTCGCGGGTTCGAATCCCGCATCCTCCGCCAGCTGGAAAACAGGCTCTGACGTGCGGACGTGCGGCCCTGGTTGCCGACTCACCAAGATCATCGACGTCAGCACGTCAGGGTGACATTCCCTAGCGGTGATGCAGAGATTCTATAGAGAAACAGATCCGCCTTGGATGCGCTCTCAGAGAGCTACTGCTGCATCTTCCCGCCGCAGCCCCGCGGAAGCGATCCAGTGGACGTTAGCCGTTCGCATGATCATCAGACATGGTGCGCCGCGCGGTGGCGGGCGAGCACATCAAGACCGAAGTCTGATGTGGGATCGCGCCACACAGAGTGAGCATGGTTGGCATCGCGCTGGGTGTTGTCCCACTCGATCAGGAGCCGGGGACCCTGCAGCCGGTAATAGTGTGGCTCCCCGGAGGCGATTGATCCCGCCCAGGCAAAGTGCACGGCGTCGAGGGCGGCCTCGTCGTCATAGCGTTGCAGCGGGGACACCCCGGCCGGTACACGGTCGAGGTAGGTGGCGAGGAGGGCCCGCAGCATCTCCCGTTGCTCAGCATCGAGTTCCCCGGCCGGTACGCCCCTGGGCTCGACCGAGTACGCAACGACGTCGTGGTCGGCATCAGTCAGCCCAGCGACCTCGTCAATGGCATCACTGGTCGCCTGCAGCTTCGCCTGCTCCACCGGGTCGGGGAATCGCTCGTCGCGCCAAATGCCCACCAGCGGGATGACTCGGTCGCCGTCGGTGACGTACGTGCGGTTGGTGGTAACCAAGTCCGAAGGGGCCTTGGGCAACAGGATCGCGCGGGTGGCGAGTTCGGGCCGCAGCGACCGCACCAGGTCCCGGCCCAGGTCCTCCACCCGGCCGAGTGGGCGATTCACCGCTCCTCCGAGCAGAGGCGACGTGGCGGGATCCGCGCCCAGGAAGCACGGCGTCATCGCGATCAGCACACCGTCCACAACGAGGTTGTTCAACGAGACGTGGTGCCCACCAAACCGCCAACCCCACAAGCCTTCGTCGCCCGGCTCGCCGAACACCCGCAAGTAATACAGCCCAGGGTCGCGGCCGCGTTCCCGACTGAAGCTGACCTTGAACCCCTCGATGTAGTCGAGGACGTTCTCCAGGCCCATGATCGTCGCGGCAGTTACATACGCGGCAGGGGACAGCCCGGCCGAGACGAGCCGCATCGCGGCCCGCTGTTGGGCGGGTCGCTGCTGATGGATGGTGAGGCCGCCGTGGTCGGTCGGAGTGTAGAACCAGCGGCGGCGTTCATTGTCGGAGGGATCGTCCGAGGGCACGGCTCCCTGGCCGATCGTGCCCTGCTTCGCATCGAGAGTCTCCAACCACGCGCGCGCCGCCTCGGCCATCTGCGCGGCCACCTCGCGACGGGCCGGTACGTCATCGTCGACCATGCCCGCCACGCAATGAATCTAACGCGGGAATGGCGGCGGCCGGAACCCACTCTTCCGTAACCATAGCCAGGATCCGTCAGCCTCGCTCAAGTCGGTCTACTGATTCGTGCATGATCGGCGCGAGCGCCGCCATCAGGGCGAGGTAGTCCTCGTAGGTCTGGCGATAGATGTCGTGCCGGGTCGTGTCGTGGCTGAGAATCTGGGTCTGGGGCGCGTACAAGGAGGCACCTTCGTCGAGGTCGCGGACCAAGCCCGCGCCGGTCGCCCCGATCACTGCACATGCTCGCAGCGTCAGATTGTCGCCGACGACGATCTCGACTTCACGGCCCAGCACGTCGACGGTGACTTGCTGCCACAGCGAGTTGTTAACAATGCCCCCCGAGAAGACCAGTCGGTCGCAGGCCACCCCGGCACGCTCGAACGAATCGATGACGCCCTTGGTTCCGCATGCGACGGCTTCGACGACCGACCGGTACAGTTCCTCGCGGGTTGTGCCAAGTGTCAGACCGACCACCGCCCCGCGCAGGCGAGCGTCGCGGTACGGCGTGCGGTTGCCCATGAAGGTATCGAGGGCGCGCACTCCGTGGGCTCCAGGCTCTACCGCCGTCGCACCTTTGATGAGTGACGCGAGATCGTCACGGGCGACGCCCATGATGGTTTCCCCCGCCCACTTGAGCACGGAGCCGCTCGTGATCTGGCCACCCTCGACGAGCCACTTCGAGGGACGCAGCGCCTGCGGATAGGGACCCCACACCTCGGTCGTCAGGACGGGTGCGTCCACCTCGGCGATGATTGCCGACGACGTACCCGAGACGAGCGAGACCACGCCATCCATGGACGCACCGCAGGCCAGCAGCGACACGTGGGCATCGATGCCGCCAACCGCGACAGGTGCGCCTCCGGCGATGCCGAGTTCGGCGGCGACCGCCGAGGTGAGGGTGCCCGCGACGGAACCGACGGGCAGGATCTGGTCGGGCAGCCTTGGCACGAGGTCGCCGATGCCGAGCGCCTCATAGAGTTCCACGGGGAAGCGTCGGTTGATCGTGTCGTAGTTGTACTTGCAGACGGCGTTCATCTGTGATCCCACCCAGCGACCGGTCAGCCGGAAAGTCAGGTAGTCGATCGCCTCGACGATACGAGCGGAGCTCCCGTAGACCGCCGGCTCGTTCTCCTTGAGCCAGATCGCCTTCGGCAGCAACCACTCGGCCGCGTCGGAGCCACCGCTCCAGGCAAGGATCGTGTGGGTTTCGGCGTGCTGCGCCGTGCGTTCTGCCTGCGGAGAGGCACGCGAATCCATCCAGAGCAGGGCTGGCCGCAGCGGCCTTCCCACCTCGTCGAGGATGGCCACTGTAGACGCGGTGGTCGCCGAGGCGACTGCCACCACCGATCCGGCGGAACGGCATGCATCCGTCGCAAGTAGCGTCCGAGCCGCGTCGACGAACGCCGTCCACCAGGTCTCGGGGTCCTGTTCCGCCCAGCCGGGCCGAGGGAACGTCGTGCGGTAGGGGCGGTGTACCGAACCGAGCGAGACGCCGTCCTCGGTGAACGCGCCCACCCTGGCACCCTCAGTGCCGAGATCGATGCTGAGGAGGATTCCCATCCTCAGCCCCGGTTCGGCAGAAAGATCACTTTGGACGTGAACTCGGAACGGTCGCCGAGCTTGATCATCATCGCTGGGAGCTCCGACAGGGGCAGTTCGTGCGTGATCATGAACTCCCACTTCAGTTCGCCGTTCGCGAGCTTGTCGGCCGCCGTACGCCATTCGTCGCCCGGGAACGGCGCCGAGAACGAGTTCCACGAGCCGTGCAACGTCACCTCCAGACGCATGAACTGGTTGAAGGTCTCCTTTGAGAGCGTTACGGGGGCGTGCGGAATGCCGACGAACACCGCGTGGCCCTGGGGGCCGGTGAGATGAGCTGCCATGTCGGCTGTCACCGGAACGCCGGCGGACTCCAGCACGATGTCGAAGCCGCGCCCAGCGAGCGCCTTGGCTTCGTCGTGGGTCTGTACCGCGTCCGTCGCACCGGCCTCGCGAGCCATCGCCGACTTCTCGGCGCTCAGATCGACTGTCACAATCTGGCCCGCGCCAGCCAGCTTCGCCCACTGGACGGCGAACAGTCCGATCGGACCAGCCCCGACGACCAGAACCCGGTGCCCGGAGCGCAAACCGGTCTTCCACAGCGCGTGGAGTGCGATGGCAGCCGGGTCCAGCATGGCGGCCGCCCGGGGGTCGATACCCGCGGGCATTTTGAGCAGGTTGCCGACGGGTGACACGACGTACTGCGCGTAGGCGCCGTTACTCCTGCTGCCGAAGTAGTCATAGTTCTCGCACAGGCCGAACTCGCCCCTGAGGCAGAAGTCGCAGTGGTAACAGGGAATGAGCGGAGGTACAGACACCAGGTCCCCGACTTCAAAGCCAGTAACGCCCTCACCCAGCTGTTCCACGTAGCCCGAAAACTCGTGACCACAGATGATCGGCATGACGTAGCCGCCGTTCCGGAGCATCCGTGGGATGTCCGAGCCGCAAACGCCGCAGGCCGCCACCTTGAGCAGCACCTCGGCGGGTCCAGGGGATGCCACATTGACCCCTTCAACTCGGATATCACCTGGGGCATACATCACGGCTGCAGTCATCGTTTCGGGGACCATGGGCTTTCTCTCCTTTCGAGGGGAAGGATGGGATCTGCGACTACGCGCCCGCCGGTTGCCTGTGCCGTCAATCTGCCACACACGGGTTCCTCGCGAAGACGTGCGGGTCGGTGGTGACGCCCCCAGCGGAAGCTGTATGTCGCCCCTGAGGCATGCGGTACTGGCGTGTCCTGGCGACTCGTCGAGGCAATCGCGGCCCTGGCGAGCCGCGAGGGTCATCGGCAGCTGTACTACTGGGTGGGCATCGACAGAACTCGTCTCCTCCACTTGTTGGTAACTCATGGTTCCTTCGGCATCCCTCAGACTTCGCTGGGCGGCTTCGGTATTCAGTAGTGCCACCCGTTGCCGCGAAGGCCCGTTCACGGCTGACATCCACTAGCGAGAGATCGAGCGCCGGCGCGCCTGTGTGGGCAGGGTCTGCGGCCGGTCGGCGGCCCGGCGGTGGCGTCGATGCCCAGTAGTGTCGGGCCCCCACGAAGACCTCTGCCCAGACCAGCGCGGTGGGGTGCGCGCCGCGCTCGCGACAGCGCTCGCCGCCGACAGGGACACGGCCGCTCAGGCCGACGTCATACGCTGAATCCACGAGAGAGGCGCACCGATGAGCGGAACCGAGAACAGCCCAACAGCGACCCTGGATGAGCATCTGCGCCTCGGCGCCGGCTTCGCCGCAGCCGATCGGCCCCGCATTCTCGAGGCCCTGTCCGCACTAGCGCCGCACCTGTCTGGATGGGGACACGACCAGGTCGACCTCGAGGTGTCATTGAAAGACACCGAGGGCCCGGACCAGAAGGTGACCCTTCAAGCCTGGCTAGCCGGACGGGCGCACCTCGTGGCCACCTCCCACGAGCGCGACCTTGATCATGCCCTCGCGGAGGTGCGTAGAGACCTGATCCGCCAGATCGAGGACGAGAGGTCGCGGCGCGAACCTCGCAAGCGCCGGAAGACGCGTTATCGCACGACCTGACCCGGCCGGAGACTCGGCGGCCCCTGCATCGCGACTCGGCGTAGTCCCTGCTGGCGGTGGTCACCATGGCGAGCACCGCGGATCTCCCACCCCTCGATCTCTCTCTTTTGGAAGTGTGCGGTTCGCCGACCGGGAGGCAGTGCTGAGATAGCGGGCCGGGTTGCGAACCAGGACGGCTTCGACCAAATCCTCGTAGCCGGCCTGCACGAGCCGCGGCAGCACCCGCCGGCCCACGTAGGCCAGTCCCGG
>Ga0307320_10000011_pt1 | contig 94780 bp, 103 predicted proteins | sample ER_DNA_369_FD_194495 | JGI IMG/M metagenome (GOLD analysis project Ga0307320, IMG submission 194495) | Bulk soil microbial communities from the East River watershed near Crested Butte, Colorado, United States - ER_DNA_369 | ecosystem: Environmental > Terrestrial > Soil > Floodplain | place...
CCCCAGCCGGTCAGCGCTCTTGTCAGCGGCCTCGCCCCCGGCGAGAGCTACCGCTTCCGGCTGCGGGCCGAGAACGAAGCCGGGGAAGGGGAGGCAGAAGGAAGCTTCGCCACCTACGAGGACGCCCTGGTCTCGGACACCTGCCCGAACCAGGCCCTGCGCACCGGCCCCTCCGCGGCCCTGCCTGACTGCCGCGCCTATGAGCTCGTCACCCCGCCCGGGGCACGCGCGCCGAGCGGCGCGAGCTTCGAAGGCGAGCGCTTCACGATGGTGCAGTCCTCCCCCGAGGGCGACAGGATGAGCTTCGAGATGAACACCGGCGCGCTGCCGGGCACCGAAGCCTCCGGCTACTTCCACGGCGACCCCTACCTGGCGAGCCGCTCGGCCACGGGCTGGTCGACGAAGCTGGCCGGGCCGACGGGGACGATGGCGAGCAAACCGAAACCGGGCAGCTTCAGCCCCGATCAGGGCTTCTCCTTCTTCACCGCCGAAGGAGAGGGGACCGCGGTGATCGACGGCCGGGATACCTACTACCTGCACTATCCCGACGGGCACTCGGAGCTGATCGGCCGCGGCAGCATCGGCACCGACGCCCACGCTCGGGGGAGGTTGATCACCGAAGGCGGCGGCCACGTGATCTTCGTGACCAGGGCCTTCGAAGGTGACCAGCCCCGGCAGCTCGAGCCAAACGCGCCCCCCGAAGGCATCGCCGCCGTCTACGACCGCACCCGCGACCCGATCACCGGCGCCGAGCAGACCCACGTCGTCTCGCTCCTGCCCGGCGATCTCACCCCCACCCAGGAAGCCGCCTACGCAGGCGCCTCGGCCGACGGCGAGGGGATCGCCTTCAGGATCGGCACCACCCTCTACCTGCGCGTCCACAACGCCGAGACCTTCGCGATCGGCACCGGCGTCGAGTTCGCCGGCCTCGCCGAGGGCGGCGAGCGGATCTTCTACGTGCAGGGCGGCGACCTCAAGGCCTTCGACGCCGCAACCGAAGCGGCGAGCGACTTCACCGGCGCCGAGATCTCCACCGCCACCCCGGTCAACGTCGCCCCCCAGGGCAGCCGCGCCTACTTCGTCTCCGAGACCGCCACCGGCGGGGCCAACCCCAACGGCGATGTCGCCCAGGCCGGCGAGCCCAACCTCTACCTAGCCGAAGAAGACGAAGGGACGATCGTGATCCGCTTCGTCGCCACCGTCACCGACCTCGACGTCGAAGGGCTCGAAGACGCAGGCGCCGGCCTGCACGGCCACGGCCTCGGCCTCTGGATCGAAGCGCTGGAAAAACGCCAGAGCGCGCTTGACCCCTCGCGCCTGACCCCCGAGGGCACCGTGCTCGCCTTCCAGTCGCGCGCCGACCTCGACGGCTACCAGCCCGGCGCCGAGCCCCAGGTCTACCGGTATGACTCAGTCGAGAACCGCCTGCACTGCGTCTCCTGCCCGGCGACCAAGACCCCGGCCACGGGCGGCGCCTACCTGCAGTCGCTGGGAAGCCTGGAAGCGTCTCCCTGGTCCGGCCCCTACGGCTATGTCCCCGCCCTGCGCGCCGACGGAGAGCGCCTTTTCTTCGAGTCGAGCGAAGCGCTCGTCTCCGCCGACACCGACGGCCTGCGCGACGTCTATGAGTGGGAGGAGGAGGGCGTCGGCAGCTGCGAGCGCCCGGGCGGATGCGTCTATTTGATCTCCTCGGGCCAGAGCGCCAAAGACGAGTTCCTCTTCGGCCACAGCCGAAGCGGCGAGGACGTCTTCGTCTGGACCTCCGACGCGCTCATCCCCGGCAACCCGGAGGCGATCGCGATCTACGACGCCCGGGTGGGCGGGGGCTTCGCCTCAGGCGCTCCGACCGTCTGCCCGGATGAATCCTGCCGACCGGCCGCCACGCCGCCGCCGGCGTTGCCTCAGGTCGGCATCGGAAATCAGTCGGGCAACCTGCCTCCCCAGAGGTCGAAGAAGCCCCGCAAATGCCCACCGGGCAAGCGCAAGGTCAAGCGAGGAGGCAAGGCCCGGTGCGTCAACAAGCACAAAGGCCAGCACCGCAAAAAGCACCGAGCCAAGGCCGAGCGGAGGGCAGCGCGATGAAGCGCACGCTCGCCCTCCTCTCCCTGCCGCTCGCCCTGCTGCTCTGGGCCGCCCCGGCCGGCGCCGCCACCGACTACAAGCTGGAGTCGGCCTTCGCCGAGCTCTCCTCCGCCCAGGCGGGCGAGCACGCCGACATGACGATCGGCTTCGAAGTCGCCGAAGAAGGCAACCAGCCGCTCGGCTTCACCCGCGACGTCCACATCGCCCTGCCCCCGGGGGTGATCGGCAACCCCCAGAACCTGCCCTTCTGCACCCAGGCGCAGTTCGACACCGGCTACCTGGACAACCAGTGCCCCCAGGACGCCCAGGTCGGGGTCTCGGTCGTGCGCCTGGCCGGCACGATCAACAAAACCATGACCGAGCCCGTCTACAACCTCAGCCCGCCCGGGGGCGAGGTCGTCGCCCGCCTCGGCTTCTACGCGGAGATCTACCCGATCCTGATCGACATCCGGGTCGACCCGGTCGACTACTCGCTGATCGCCTCGGTGGAAGGCGCCCCCTCCACGGCCGAGCTCCTCAGCACCACGACCACGCTCTGGGGGGTGCCGGCCGCCGAGGAGCACGACCCCCTGCGGCTGACGCCCGAAGAAGCCTATGAACAGAAACTGCCCCCCGGCGGCCGCGAGGCCGGCGCCCCCGAAGCGCCCTTCCTCTCCAACCCCACCGACTGCGGCCGCTCCCGCGAGGTGAGGATCACCGCGACCTCCTACGAGGCGCCCTTCGAGCCCTCGACCCTGAGCACCCCCTTCCCGCAGATCGGCGGCTGCGAGAAGCTCGACTTCGCGCCGCTCTTCAGCGCCGTGCCCACCAACCCCGAGGCCGCCGCCCCCACCGGCCTCGACGCGACCCTGACGATCCCCCAGAGCGAAGCCCCCAAAGGCCGCTCCACCTCGACCCTGAAGGGGGCGGTGGTCACCCTGCCCGAGGGGATGGCGATCAACCCCGCCGCCGGCGACGGCCTCGGCTCCTGCAGCGCCGCCCAGGTCGGCTTCGGAACCGCCGCGCCGCCGGCCTGCCCCGACGCGGCGAAGATCGGCTCGGTGGAGATCGAGGTGCCGGCGCTGGCGCGCACGCTAAAAGGCGCGGTCTACCAGCGCACCCCCGAAGAGGGCAAGCTCTTCCGCTTCTGGCTCGTCAGCGACGAACAGGGGGTGCGGCTGAAGCTGCCGGCCGAGATCCAGGCCAACCCCCTGACCGGGCAGCTGACCACCGTCTTCGCCGGCATCCCCGCCCTCGGCGGCAACCCGCAGGTGCCGGTCTCCGAGCTGCGCCTGCACGTCTTCGGCGGCCCCCGCGCCCCGCTCGCCACCCCGGCTCGCTGCGGCACCTACCAGACCCACTACGAGTTCGCCCCCTGGTCGGGCAAGGCCGCCGCGGTCGGCGAGGCGCCGATGCAGATAACCGCGGGCTGCGGCAAGGGCGGCTTCTCGCCCCGGCTGCAGGCCGGCACCACCGACTCCACCGGCGGCGGCTACTCGCCCTTCACGATGACCCTGACCCGCGCCGACGGGGAAGCGAACCCCCTCACCCTGGCGCTGCACCTGCCCCAGGGCCTGCTGGCGAAGCTCGCCGGGGTGCCGCTCTGCCCCGAGGCCGCCGCGGCCACGGGGCAGTGCCCGCAGGCCTCCCAGGTCGGCCGCCTCGCCGCCGCCTCGGGCGTCGGCGGAGCGCCGCTCTGGATCCCCCAGCCAGGCAAGGCGCCCACCGCGGCCTACCTCGCCGGCCCCTACCGGGGCGCCCCCTACTCGATCGTCGCCGTGGTCCCCGCCCAGGCCGGGCCCTTCGACCTCGGCACCGTCGTCAACCGCTCGGGCATCTACGTCGACCCCGACACCGCGACCGCGACGATCCGCACCGACCCCCTGCCCCAGATCCTGCAGGGGGTGCCGATCGCCTACCGGGCGCTGAACGTGGTGGTCGACCGGCCGGACTTCACCTTGAACCCGACCGACTGCGACCCCAAGCAGATCGCCGCCACCCTCACCGCCGTCGACGGGCAGGTCGCCACCCCCGAGGCCGGCTACCAGGCCACCGACTGCGCCAAGCTCCCCTACGCCCCCAGGCTCAAGCTCGCCTTCGGGGGCTCGACCAAGCGCACCGGCAACCCCGCGGTGAGGGCGGTGCTGACCCAGCGCCCGGGCCAGGCCAACACCGCTGCCGCCACGGTGCTTTTGCCCGGCAGCCAGTTCATCGACAACTCCCACATCTCAAACCCCTGCACCCGGGTGCAGTTCGCGGCCGATGCCTGCCCCAAGGGCTCGGTCCTCGGCACCGCCCGCGCCGTCACGCCGCTCTTGGACGAGCCCCTGCGGGGCAACGTCTACTTCCGCTCCAACGGCGGCGAGCGCGAACTGCCCGACATCGTCGCCGACCTGCGGGGCCCGATCCGGGTCGTCCTGGTCGGCTTCGTCGACTCGGTGAACGGCAGGGTCCGCACCCGCTTCCTCTCCGTTCCCGACGCCCCGGTCACCCGCTTTGAGATGAGCCTCTTCGGCGGCAAGCGGGGCCTGATCGAGAACTCCGAACCCCTTTGCCGCGACCCCCGCCGGGCCAAGATCCGCCTCGTCGGCCAAAACGGCCGGGTCAAGAGCACCAACCGCGCGATCGCGACCAGTTGCGGGAAGAAGAAGCGCTAGAGCCGACCCTGACGTTTCATGACCGAGACGGAGTCGGCGACCCCCCCTGGCAGCCGGGCGGCTCTGCGGGCACGTCTCGAGCAGCGGCGTCCCGAGATCGTCCAGGCTCTGCTCACCCGGGTCTACGGGATCGCCGACCCCAGCGAGGTCTCGGATACCAGCTACGTGAGCGGATTCCGCACCGCGGCTTCGGCTGCGCTCGACTTCGCCCTCCACGTCCTCGTCGAGCCCGAGGTCCGCGCTCCGCCCGTGCCACCGGCGCTTCTCTCGCAGGCGAGGCTTGCGGCACGGAACGGGGTCCCGCTCGACACCGTGCTGCGCCGCTATATGGCGGGCCAGGCGATCCTCCTCGACTTTCTGGTCGAGCAGGTGCAGCGCGAAGAAGCCCTGGCCGCGGCGGGGTTGCGAAGGCTCCTCGCCCTCAGCTCGTCTGCGCTCGACCACCTCCTCGCTTCCGTGAGCGACGAGTACCGCCGCGAGGAGGAGACTCGAGGGGACCATTCCGCGGAGCGCCGGCTCGCGGTACGGGTCGAACGGCTACTTGCAGGCGAGCCACTCGGCACGGGAGAGGTCGACTACGACTTCGATGCCCACCATGTCGCCGTGGTAGGCCACGGGCCCGACGCTTCTGTGACGATTCGGACTCTTCCCGCGGCACTCGACTGCCGCCTCTTGCACGTCACTCGTGGCGATGGCGTTACCTGGGCCTGGTTGGGTACCCGCCGCCGGCTCGATCCGGCTGGCATCATGAGGAGGCTCGTTTCCATCCACGGGTCTTCCGCCGTCGCGATCGGGGAGCCGGGAAGTGGCGTATCCGGCTGGCGCCGCTCCCACCGGCAGGCGGAAGCCGCGCGGCTCGTCCTCCACCACCGACAAGAAGGGCCCGTCCGTTACGCGGAGGTCGCCCTGCTGGCTTCGATGCTTCAGGACGATCTGCTGCGGTCCTCCCTCTACGAGCTCTACCTCGAGCCCCTCGCGCTGGAGCGGGACGGAGGGGCAGCGTTTCGCGCGACCCTGCGGGCCTACTTCGAGGCTGATCGGAATATCTCTTCAGCTGCTTCTGCGCTCAAGGTCGACCGACGGACCGTCGCGAACCGGCTGCGAGCGATCGAGGGGAAGCTGCCGCGTCCACTCGGTTCCGCTCTGCCAGACATCGAAGCCGCCCTCAACCTTGAGCGTTGTCAGCCACCTGACCGTGAAAGGTGAGCTTAACGCTCTGCATCGCTCTATTCACGATCTGCGGAATGAGCACATCTCAGCTTCCCCACATTGGTGTTGCGGGTGACACCTCGTATGAACAACGCTCTTACGGTTACCTTGGGAACCGACAATGGAGGAACATGTGAAACGCGTAAAACTAATATCCATTCTAGCCGCGGCAGCGCTGGGAGCGATCGGCATCATGGGGGCGGGTTCCGCTTCCGCTGCCTACACCGTGCTCTGCAGCGAACCGGAACAGTCGGTCTGCTCGGCTGGCGCCGTGCAGCCATCTGGCTCCACCATCACGACGTTTATGTCGCAGCCGAGCGAAAGCACTACCTTCTATTTCAAGGTCAAAGACAATCAAGAAGGTACTGACCTGATCAAATGCAGGGACAACCAGATCACCTTCAAATCCCTGGCTCAGAAAAAAGACCCCCTGCCGGCTGAACTCATTGGGAGCGTCGACCCCACCGAATGCAGAACGCAGAGCCTGAGCGAACAGAATGCCTGCACCAGCGCATCGATTACCGCCAGCAGTGGCCAGACGTCCCTCGTAGCTACGGGACAGGGGGGCGGATATGCCAGGATCGGCGGGCTCAAACTGTCGTTCACCTGCAAATACAAATACCTGGGCCTTTCCTGGAGCGAAACCTGCCAGTACGCGGCAAGCGCCCCGGTCGATATGACTATCGAAGGAGGGGGTATTCCCTACCGCTCGGCGATCCTTTCGGCGCCGGTGACCAAAACGGCGGGCTCGGCCTGGTGTGGTTACGAAAATCACCCGCTATCGCTTTTCATTCTCAACCTGGTCGACCTCAAAGACAACTACATCTCCGCGTCCCTCTGAGCTGAGTACGTCAAGTCGACGGCGCCTCTCAGATGCTCCGAATGGGCCGCCGCACATTTCGTGCGGCGGCCCAAACGGGCTCAGGCTCGAGATGACCGTCCAGTCACCTTCGGAACGTGAAATGGTGCTTTCACGGTTCACGGTGCCTTATTCGCGAGTTGTGGAGTGATCGCACCCTTCGCTTCCCCACATTGGTGTTGCGATCATGTTTCAAATGGTGAGGTCTTTGACGGCCTGAACCCGATCTGAAATCGTTTTCAACGCGGAATGCCCATTTCAGCCTGGCTGTAGCAGCGCCGGGTGGCAGCGGCGTAACGGGCGGGGGTACGATCGATGTCGATGATGATTACGCCTCCGAGGCCCCTCTGATTTGAGTACCCGGGTAAGAGGCTTCGCTTAGAAGTCAGGCTGGGCCGCCGCGCTTCAGGCGCCGCGGCCTGTCCTTGGCGGTAGGCTGCCGCCGTGGACTTCGCCCTCAGCGACGAGCAGAAGGACTTCGTCGATGCGATCCGGGATTTCTGCGACCGCGAGTGCGGGACGCCGGACCAGCGCGAGCGTCTGACTGACGGCTACCGGGAGCACCACAACTTCGAGATCTACAGGCAGATGGCGGAGCTGGGCTGGCTCGGGGTGACGATCCCGGAGCAGTACGGGGGCTCGGGCGGGACGATGCTCGACGCCTGTCTCTTCATGGAGCAGACCTCGCGCGGCTTGGCCCCGATCGGCGGTTACGCGACGACGTTGATCGTCGCCGGCGCCGCCCAGCGCTTCGGCACCGAGGCGCAGAAGGAGGAGATCCTCGGCGGGATCGCCGGCGGCGCGGTCGAGGCGATCGCGATGACCGAGCCCGAGGCGGGCTCTGACGTCGGCGCCCTTTCCTGCAAGGCGGAGGCGGCCGACGACGGCTTCGTCATCAACGGCCAGAAGGTCTTCTGCTCCAACGCCCACATCTCCGATCACGTGCTGGTCGTCTGCCGCACGAACAACGCCGGCAGCAAGCACGAGGGGATGACGATGATTTGGGTCCCCCGCGAAGCCGAGGGAATGGAGGTGATCCCGATCGAGACGATGGGGGGTCGCGAGACCAACCACCTCTACTTCACCGACTGTGCCGCTCCCGCCGACGCAGTCCTCGGCCAGGTCGACCAGGGCTGGATGCAGCTGATGGCAGGGCTCAACGTCGAGCGCCTGATCCTCTCGGCGACGATGCTGGGGATCGCACAGCGCGCCTTCGACGACCTCACCCTCTACGTCAAGGAGCGGCGCCAGTTCGACCGCCCCATTGGCTCCTTCCAGGCCCTCCAGCACCGCATCGCCGACCTCGCCACCGACCTGCAGGCGGCGCGGCTGATGACCCACTGGGTCGCCACCCTCGTCGACGAGGACCCCGACCGGATGTTGCCGCAGCAGGCCTCGATGGTGAAGCTCTTCGTCACCGAGGTCGCCAAGCGCACCACCCTCGAGGGGATGCAGATGATGGGCGGCTACGGCTACTCCTCCGAGTACGACATGGAGCGCCTCGTCCGCACCTCCCTGGTCTCGACCATCTACGGCGGCACCAGCGAGATCCAGCGCGGCATCATCGCCAAAACGTTGGGGCTCTAGAGGCTCTCGACGGCCCTCCTGAGGCGGCCTGGGTCAACGGCGGGAAACTTGTAGAGCTCTCCCTCGATGCTCTCGAACAGCTCCAGGAGCTGTGGGCCCTGCACTTGGCCGGTGCGCACCATCTCGGCAACGTCGTGCAAGTCGAGATCGAAGCCTCGCTCCAGCTTCGCCAGCGCTTGCGAGTAGAGATCAAAATCGAAAACCTCGAGATTGCCCGCCCGGAAACGGAAGCGGGAGCGCTCTTTCCATTCGGGAAGAGGGGGAAGGAAATCAAGAGGCGAGGCGAGCTCCACGTTCAGCTCGAGCCGCTCCTTCAGCTCGGCGATCTGTCGTAGGGCCTCGTCGCTGTCGGGTTCGAAGCGGACGTCTACGTCAACCGTCGAGGGCCTCCAACCTTCCAGTACTGCGGTTGCCCCTCCCGTCAGGTACATCCTCGTCCCTGGCCGCACGGCCCGGCCAAGCTCCTGCGCCAAGCGCTCGACGCGCTCGACGTCAGCCGGCTCTCGCACGCTCGGCGGCGCGGGCGAAGCTGGTTACCCGACTGAGGATCGCGTTGTAGCGGGAGTGCGCCGCGTCGCCCAGCTCCCGATGTAGGTGTTGGTAGAGCTGGTGGGCGGACGGCTCCTCGCCGTCGGATCCGCCCGCCTCAAAGCCGAGCTCTCGCAGTCGAGTTGCCGCCGAGCGGACTGCCAGGGCGCTCGTGCTCATCCGCCCCGCCTGCAGATCGGCAAGCCCCGGCAGCACGATCTCGGCCCCCGGCAGCATTTCCAGCGCTCGGTCATCCATCTGGCAGATGATGACTGACAACAGCGGAGCGCTAGGCCGTGGCCGCGAAGCGGCCGCCGTCGACCAGGGCGGGTTCGCCGATGTGGAAGCCCTGCGCGTAGTCGACGTCGAAGGCGCGGACGAGGGCGAGCGTCTCGGAATTCTCGATCCCCTCGGCGACGGTCTCCTGGCCGAAGGCTTTGGCGAACTGGACCAGGGCCTGGACGAGGCGCTGGTCGGTGGGGGAGGAGGGAAGCTCGCGGATGAACTCGATGTCGATCTTCAGGTGCTGGACCGGCAGTTCCTTCAGGTAGCTGAACGAGCTGAAGCCGGTGCCGAAGTCGTCGAGGCCGAGGCCGCAGCCCATCCCGGTCACTGCCTCGGCGAAGGCGCGGGCGTGGTCCATGTTGGAGATCGCCGCCGTCTCCGTGATCTCGAAGTCGAGCCAGGCGGGGTTGAGGCCGTCGGCGATCGCCGCCCGCACGTCGGCGATCAGCCGCGGGTCCGAGAGCGAGGCGCCGCTGACGTTGACGGCGATCGGTTGCGAGCGCCCGGCCAGCTCGATCGCCTTCGACAGCACCAGCCGGTCGATCTCGGTGATCAGCCCCAGCCGCTCGGCGGTCGGGAGGAAGGACGAGGGCGGGATCACGTCGTCGTTGTCGTCGAGCATCCGCACCAGCAGCTCCTCCCGCGCCACGCACTCCTTGCGCAGGTCGAAGATCGGCTGCGCGTAGACGACGATCCGCTCCCCGTCGATCGCTTCGCGGATCCGGTCGGCCCAGGTCAGTTTCTGGTTGGGGCCGCTGGCGGCGTCGACGGCGCGCCCGCCCCCGGCCTCCTTCGCTTCGCAGAGGGCGATGTCGGCGGTGATCATCAGCCCTTCGGCGGTGACTTCCTCGCCGGTGCCGCCGAAGGTGGCGATCCCGACGCTGGCCCCGACCGCCGGCTTGCCGCGCTCGCGGACCAGGGCGATCAGTCGCTCGGCCGTCGCCATCGCCTGTTGCGGCGTCGCCCGCGGCAGCAGCAGCCCGAATTCGTCCGCGCAGATCCGCGCCGGCAGGTCGTCGACCCGCGACTGGTCTCGCAGGATCGTCGCCACCGTCTCCAGCAGCCGGTCGCCCGCCTCGTGGCCGAGCGAGTCGTTGACGATGTGGAAGGAGTCGATGTCGAGCAGCAGCAGCGCGCCGGGCCGGTCGCGATGGAGCGGGTCGAGGAGCCGCTCTTCCATCGCTTCCACGAAGCTGTCCCTGTCGTAGAGACCGCCGTTTTCGATCGCCTCTTGCACTGTCGCCCTCGGATCCCCTATCGGATTGCCTTGAAAACGACTTTACATAGAATTAGGTAGGGCATGTGAACCACTAGCTGAGTGGTCGGCGGCAACCAGTCCCGAGGCGCCGCAGGGCGCTATCCTTGCCTCAGCCTCGCGCCTTGGCCCGGGGTTTTCTTCTGTAACGACTACCTCAGGCACGGAACGAGGGAAGAGATGGCTCGCGGAGATGTCCGCATCGCGGTGACGATGGCTTGCGAAGAGTGCAAGCGACGGAATTACCAGACCAACAAGTCCCGGCGGAACACCCCGGACCGGATCGAGATGCGCAAGTACTGCCGCTGGTGTGGTCACCACACCGCCCACAAGGAGACCCGGTAGCCGCTAATGGCGAAGACCCGCGCACAGCGCAAGGCCGAGCGCCGGGCTCGGGAAGCTGAGGACCGGAAACGCTCCGGCGGGCACGAGAGTCCGGTCGAGGCTCAGCGTGAGACTCAGCTTGGCGTCTCCGGCGAGGTGGCCGAGGTCGAGGCGGTGGAGATGGGGATCGCCGCCGGCGCCCCCGAGTCCCAGCTCGAGACCCCGGACGCGCCGAAGCCGCGCTCGGCTCGCCGGGCCGAAGCGAAGGCGCTGAAGGAAAACGAAAAGCGCAAGCGCGAGGAGCAGAAGCGGCGCGAGAGCCAGCAGCTTGCGAAGAAGCAGAAACAGGCGAAAGCCGAACGGCAGCGCTCCGGCTTCATCGGCTTCCTCATAAGCTGTTGGCAGGAGCTGAAGAAAGTCCAGTGGCCGGATCGCGAGACGCTGATCCAGGCGACCGCTGTGACCATCCTCTTCGTCGCCGTCGCGGCCGCCTACCTCGGCGCTCTCGACGCGGCCTTCAACTGGCTCATCAAGCAGATCCTCTAAGCGGGATCCCGAACAAAGGCTTCTCAGACGATGTATCGCTGGTACGTGATCAACACCTACTCCGGGCACGAGAACAAGGTCAAGCACAATCTCGAGCACCGGGTGCAGACGATGAGCCAGAACCGCAACGTGCGGCAGGTCGTCGTTCCCACCGAGCAGGTCTCCGAGATGAAGGACGGGCAGAAAGTCCAGACCGAGAAACGGACGATGCCCGGCTACGTCCTCGTCAACATGGAGATGACCGACGACGCCTGGGGCCTGGTCAAGAACACCCCCGGGGTCACCGGCTTCGTCGGCTCCCGCAACAAACCGGTGCCGCTCTCCAAACCCGAGGTCGACCGCCTGCTTCACCGCGAGACCGCCGAGCGGCCGCGGACCCAGGCCCAGTTCGCGATCGGCGAATCGGTCAAAGTCATCTCCGGCCCGCTCTCCGACTTCTCCGGCGAGATCGCCGAGATCAACGAGGACGCGGCGAAACTCAAGGTGCTGGTCTCGATCTTCGGCCGCGAGACCCCCGTTGAGGTCGGCTACGACCAGGTCAAGAAGATTTAGGTCGCGAAACCGCTACCCTCCCGAACCCGCTCATGGCCAAGAAAGTCCTAACTCTCATCAAGCTGCAGATCCAGGCAGGCAACGCCAACCCGGCGCCGCCGGTTGGCCCGGCCCTGGGTCAGCACGGCGTCAACATCATGGACTTCTGCAAAGCCTTCAACGCCCAGACCCAGGGCGAAGGCGGGACGATCATCCCGGTTGAGATCACCGTCTACGAGGATCGCTCCTTCACCTTCATCACCAAGACGCCGCCCGCCGCGGTCCTGATCAAGGAAGCGATCAAAATCCCGAAGGGCTCGGGCGAGCCCCACGTCAACAAGGTGGGGACGATCTCCGACGCGCAGATCCAGGAGATCGCCGAACGGAAGATGCCCGACCTCAACGCCAACGACATCGACGCCGCGAAGAAGATCATCGCCGGCACCGCCCGCTCGATGGGCGTCGACGTCGCCTAGGAGACCCTGATGGCTCACGGCAAACGATTCCGCGCCCAGTACGAGAAGGTCGACCGCGATCGCGCCTACCCGCCGGCCGAGGCGATCGCGCTGATCAAGGAGACCGCCAGCGCCAAATTCGACGAGACCGTCGAGCTGCACGTCCTCCTCGGTGTCAACGTCCGCCACGCCGACGAACAGCTGCGCGGGACCCTGGCGCTGCCGCACGGGCTTGGCAAGGACGTCACCGTCGCCGTCTTCGCCCAGGGCCAGCAGGCCCGCGACGCCGAGGCCGCGGGAGCCGACATCGTCGGCGGCCAGGACCTGGTCGAGAAAGTCCAGGAGGGCTGGACCGACTTCGACGTCGCGATCTCGACCCCCGAGATGATGAAAGCCGTCGGCCAGCTCGGCCGCGTGCTCGGCCCCCAGGGCCTGATGCCGAACCCGAAGGTCGGCACCGTCACCGACGACGTCGAGAAGGCCGTCAACGACTCCAAGTCCGGCAAAGTCGAATACCGCACCGACCGCCAGGCGATCGTCCACATGGCGATCGGCAAGGCCAGCTTCGACACGGGCAAACTGCTCGAGAACTACCTGGCCGTGATCGAGGAGATCATTCGCGCCAAGCCTTCCTCGGCCAAGGGCAAATACATCGTCTCCGCCACCCTGGCGACGACGATGGGCCCGGGCATCCGCGTCGACGCCGGCTCCAAAGCCAGCGACCGTGAAGGGGCGCCCGCAGCGGAGGAGACCGCAGAGGAGTTGGCGACCGCTTAAACTGCGTCGCCGCTAACCGCAGACCACCGGCAGGGTCTTTGCCCAGAAGCCCGGTGCAGGTGAGACAATGAACCGCGAGGAAAAGTCAGCAGCCATACAAGAGATCGCCGCCGATATCGAGGCGGCTGAGGCGATCTTCGCTGTCGATTACCGCGGCATCAGCGTCCCCCAGGCAGCCGAGCTGCGCTCGAAACTTCGCGAAGCCGACGCCAGCTTCCGCATCGTCAAGAACCGGTTGACGAAACGCGCCGCCGACCAGGTCGGCGAGGAACGGCTGGCGGAGCTCCTCAGCGGCCCGACCGCGCTCACCTTCGTCCGCGGCGACACCGCCCAGGCCGCGAAAGCGATCACCACCTTCAATAAAGAGCACGAAGTGCTCACCTATCGGGGCGGCTTCATGGGCACTACTTCGCTCGACGAAGCCGCGTTCAAATCGATCGCCAAACTGCCCGGGCGCGAAGTGCTGAACGGGCAGCTCGCCGGGGTCGTCGCCAGCCCGCTGACCGGCTTGGTCCGCGGTCTCGGCTCGATGATCCAGGGCCTGGCGCTGCAGCTCGGCCAGATCGCCGAGCAAGGACTCGTGTCGGGCGAGGCCCCGGCTGCCGAAGAGGCACCGGCCGAGAAAGCTGAGGATGCGCCCGTGGAGGAGGCCCCGACTGAGGCTTCCAGCGGCAACGAGCCCCCTGCCGATCAGGCAGAGGCTCCAGATGAAGAGACTTCGAATGAAGATTCAAACGAGGAAGAGGGGTAGGCAAAAGCATGGCAACCAAGACTTCAACCGAGGACTGGATCGAGGAGCTGAAAAGCATCTCGGTGCTCGAGCTCTCCGAGCGAATCAAAGCGCTCGAGGAGGAGTTCGGCGTCTCCGCGACGGCCGTTGCGGCCGCGGCGCCCGCTGCCGCTGGTGGCGGTGGCGGTGGCGACGAGGGCGGCGGCGAAGAGTCCTCGACCGTCGACGTCGTCCTCAAAGAGGTCGGCGGACAGAAAGTCCCCGTCATCAAGGTGGTCCGTTCGGCGACCGGTCTCGGCCTCAAAGAGGCCAAGGCGCTCGTCGACGAGGCTCCGAAAGCGATCAAAGAGGGCGTCGAGCGCGATGAGGCCGACAAACTCAAATCTGAACTCGAGGAGGCCGGGGCCACGGTCGAACTCGCCTAAGAGTTCGGCTGGGCCTTCCCGAGCCCGCTCGGGAAGCCAAACTTGAAGGTGCCGGCGGCGTTGTGTTATTTTCCGCCGTCGCGCGCCATTTGAGTGCCCCTGCCCATATTTGCGCTGTATCCACGTCCCTCTGACCGTCCGAGGAGTCGCCGACTTTGGCACGTTCCAACGCTGCCCCCGTAACCCGTAGGAGCTTTTCCCGCCTAGACAACCCTCTCGAGGTCCCACACCTGATCGACATCCAGCGTCGTTCCTTCGAGGAACTGACGGATCCGAAAGCGGGTGGGCTGAGGGAGACGATCAACGACATATCCCCGATCGAGGACTACACGGGGAACCTCCAAATCGTCTTCGGCGATTTCAAATTCGAGGAGCCGCCGCACTCGATCGAGGAGTGCCGTGAGAAGGACATGACCTACTCGCGGCCGTTGACCGCGACGGTCGCCTTCCAGAACAAGGAGACCGGCGAGATCCGCGAGCAGGCCGTCTTCATGGGCGACTTCCCGTGGATGACCGAGCGCGGGACCTTCATCATCAACGGCACCGAGCGCGTCGTCGTCACGCAGCTGGTCCGTTCCCCGGGCGCCTACGTGATGGCGCCGAAGGACCCCGAAAAGCAGGTCTTCATCGCCAACCTGATGCCGGCCCGCGGCTCCTGGCTGGAGCTCGAAGTCGACAAAAAAGGCAAAGTCTTCGTCCGCATCGACCGCAAGCGGAAACTGCCGGTCACGGTGCTGCTGCGCGCGATGGGCTACGTCGAGGACCAGCAGCTCCTCGACATGTTCGACAACTCGGTCTACATCCGCCACACGATCGAGGCGGACACCGAAGCGACCAAGACCGAAGAGGGCGCCCTGATCGAGCTGTTCAAAAAGCAGCGTCCGGGCGAGCCGCCGTCGGTCGACGCCGCCAAAGCGCTGCTCGAGCAGCTCTTCTTCGATCCCAAGCGCTACGACCTCACCCGGGTCGGCCGCTACAAGCTCAACGCCCGCCTCGACCTCGACATCGACCTCGAGACGCGGGTGCTCACCCACGACGACATCATCGCCCTCGTCAAAGAGCTGGTGACCCTGCCGAAACTGCTCGGGATCCCCGAGGAGGTCGACGAGGAGAACCCGATCAAAGACTATGCCGCGGAGGCGATCACCTACCCGCGCGAGCAGGTCTACGACCACCTCGACGAGTACGAGCACTTCGGCAACCGCCGCCTGCGCACGGTCGGCGAGCTGATCCAGGAGGCTTTCCGGATCGGCCTCTACCGGATGGAGCGCGTGGTCCGCGAGCGCCTCACCACCGAGGACTCCGACGCGATCACCCCGCAGACGATCATCAACATCCGCCCGGTCGTGGCGGCGATGAAGGAGTTCTTCGGCTCCTCGCAGCTCTCGCAGTTCATGGACCAGACCAACTCGCTGGCAGGCCTGACCCACAGGCGCCGGCTCTCGGCGCTCGGCGCTGGCGGTCTGACCCGTGAGCGGGCTCCGATCGAGGTCCGTGACGTGCACCCGACCCACTACGGCCGGATGTGCCCGATCGAGACCCCGGAGGGACCGAACATCGGCCTGATCGGCTCGCTCGCCTCCTACGCGCAGATCTCCGAGCACGGCTTCGTCACCACCCCCTACCGGGTGGTCAAAGACGGCGTCGTCACCGAGGAGATCGTCCACTACGACGCGACCCAGGACGAGGACAAGGTGATCGCCCAGGCGAACTCCGAGTTCGATCCCAAAACGGGCAAACTGAAGGGTCCGCTGGTGCTGGTCCGCGCCGGCGAGCAGGAGTACGCGACCGCGGCTCCTAAAGAAGTCGACCTGATGGACGTCTCGCCGTCCCAGATCTGGTCGGTGGCGACCTCGCTGATCCCCTTCCTCGAGCACGACGACGCCAACCGGGCGCTGATGGGCTCGAACATGCAGCGCCAGGCGGTGCCGCTCCTGAAGCCGGACCCGCCGCTGGTCGGGACCGGGATGGAGCGCCGCGCCGCGGTCGACACCGGCGACGTCGTCCTGGCCAAGAGCGCCGGCGAAGTCAGCCACGTCGACGCCGAGCGGATCGTCGTCAGCAGCGGCTCGAAGAAAGACGAGTACCCGCTGCACAAGTTCATGCGCTCCAACCAGGGGACGATCATCCACCAGCGGCCGATCGTGAAGAGCGGCCAGCAGGTGAAGGAGGGCGACGTGCTCGCCGACGGCTCCTCCACCGGCGGCGGTGAGATCGCCCTCGGCAAGAACTGCCTGGTCGCCTTCATGTCCTGGGAGGGCTACAACTTCGAGGACGCGATCATCCTTTCCGAGCGCCTGGTCAAGGACGACGAACTCACCTCGATCCACATCGAGGAGTACGAGATCGACGCCCGCACGACCAAGCTCGGCGACGAGGAGATCACCCGCGACATCCCCAACCGCTCCGAGGAGAGCCTGCGCAACCTCGACGAGCGCGGCATCGTCAGGATCGGGGCCGAGGTCGTCTCCGGCGACCTCCTGGTCGGCAAGGTCACCCCGAAGGGCGAGACCGAGCTGACCGCCGAGGAGAAGCTGATCCGCGCGATCTTCAAGGAGAAGGCGCGCGAGGTCCGCGACACCTCGCTGAAAGTGCCGCACGGCGAGGGCGGCGTCGTGATCGACGTCCTCACCTTCAGCCGCGACGAGGGCGACGACCTTGCCCCCGGCGTCAACGACCTGGTCCGCGTCTTCGTCGCGACCAAGCGCAAGATCGCCGAGGGCGATAAGCTCGCCGGCCGCCACGGGAACAAGGGTGTGATCTCGAAGATCGTGCCCGAGGAGGACATGCCCCACCTGGCCGACGGCACCCCCGTCGACGTCATCCTCAACCCGCTCGGCGTGCCGAGCCGGATGAACATCGGCCAGATCCTCGAGACCCACCTCGGGTGGGTCGCGGCGAACGGCTGGTACGACGACGGCTCCGAGGCCTACAAACAGGCCCACTCCGAAGGCGACGGCCGGGTTTACGTTGCGACCCAGGTCTTCGACGGCGCCACTGTCGAGGACGTCGACGACGCGCTCGTCGCCTGGAGCGACGAGAACGCCGAGCGCGGGATCGACCTTGGAATCGACAAGAGCGCCCGCCCGGGTGCTCGTGCCTCCGGTACGGCGCAGCTGTACAACGGCCGCACCGGCGAGCCCTACGAGGGCAAGGTCACGGTCGGTTACATGTACATCCTCAAGCTGCTGCACCTGGTCGACGACAAGATCCACGCCCGTTCGACCGGTCCGTACTCGCTCGTCACCCAGCAGCCGCTGGGCGGCAAGGCGCAGTTCGGCGGTCAGCGCTTCGGCGAGATGGAGGTCTGGGCGCTGGAGGCATACGGCGCCGCCTACACCCTGCAGGAGATGCTCACGGTCAAGTCCGACGACACGGTCGGACGCGTCAAGGCCTACGAGGCGATCGTCAAGGGCGAGAACATCCCCGAGCCCTCGATCCCGGAGTCCTTCAAAGTGCTGTTGAAGGAGATCCAGAGCCTCTCGCTCGACGCCAACGTGGTCTCCGAGGGGACTGACGTCGAAATCTCCGACGAGGAGGACGACCTGCTGAAAGCCGCCGAGGAGCTGGGCATGGACCTGACCGGCGTTCGCGCCGACTCCTCCAACGGAGCCGCCGACGAGCAAGAGGAGCAGGTGGTCGCCGAGGGCGAGGGCGGAACTGATGGTGATGGTGCCGGTAAAGCCGAAGAGGCCACGCCGGCCGAGGTGGAGGACTGATGATCGACATCAATAATTTCGACGCGATCGAGATTGGGCTCGCGTCCTCGAAGAAGATCCGCTCCTGGAGTTGGGGCGAGGTCACGAAGCCCGAGACGATCAACTACCGGACGCTGAAGCCCGAGAAAGACGGGCTCTTCTGCGAGCGCATCTTCGGTCCGACCAAGGACTGGGAGTGCTACTGCGGCAAGTACAAGCGCGTCCGTTACAAGGGCATCGTCTGCGAGCGCTGCGGCGTCGAGGTGACCCGCTCCAAGGTCCGCCGCGAGCGGATGGGGCACGTCGACCTCGCCTCGCCGGTCTCCCACATCTGGTTCTTCAAGGGCGTTCCGAGCCGGATCGGCTACCTGATCGACATGGCTCCGAAAGAGCTGGAGAAGGTCCTCTACTTCGCCGCCTCGATGGTCACCTGGGTCGACGAGGAGGCCCGTGACAAAGACGTCGGGAAACTGGAGAAAGAGGTCAAGAAAGTCGTCGACTCCTACGAGTCCGAAAAACAGAAACGGACCCAGGAGCTGAACGAGTCCCTCGAGCGCCGGATCGCCTACCTGGAGAACGGTAGTCAGGACAAGTTCGACGACGAAGACCACATCTGGGCCGACTCGCTGAAACTGACCGCGGCGCAGCTGCGCAAGCTCAAAGACGACGACCGGGCGAAAATGATCAAAGAACTGCGCAAACAGTTCGACGCCGAGATCTCCGACACCGAGGCCTACCTCGAAGAGGCCGCGGAGCGGATGCAAGAGGTCTGGAAGATCTTCACGGAGATGAAGCCGAAGGACGTCATCAACGACGAGACGGTTTTCCGCGAGCTCAAGGACAGGTTTGGCTCCCCGTTCGGATGGGGCGAGTACTTCCGCGGCGGCATGGGCGCCGAAGCGGTGCGCGACCTGCTCGAACAGGTCGACCTCGAGGCCGAAATCGAGGAGTTGGAGCAGACCATCAACAGCTCCAAAGGCCAGAAACAGGCTCGCGCGGTGAAGCGGCTGAAAGTCGCCTCCGCCTTCCACCACTCGGACAACAAGCCCGACTGGATGATCCTCGACGCGGTGCCGGTGATTCCGCCGGAGCTGCGCCCGATGGTCCAGCTGGACGGTGGCCGCTTCGCGACCTCCGACCTCAACTACCTCTACCGCCGGGTGATCAACCGCAACAACCGGCTGAAAAGGCTGCTCGATCTCGGCGCCCCCGAGATCATCGTCAACAACGAGAAGCGGATGCTGCAGGAGGCGGTCGATGCCCTCTTCGACAACGGCCGCCGCGGACGCCCGGTCACGGGGCCCGGCAACCGGCCGCTGAAGTCGCTCTCCGACATGCTGAAGGGGAAGCAGGGTCGCTTCCGCCAGAACCTGCTCGGCAAGCGTGTCGACTACTCCGGCCGTTCGGTGATCGTCTCCGGCCCGAACCTGCGGCTGCACCAATGCGGCCTCCCGAAGCTCATGGCGCTCGAGCTCTTCAAGCCGTTCATCATGGCTCAGCTGGTCGAGCGCAAAGCGGTCCAGAACATCAAGGCCGCGAAGAAGATGGTCGAGTCGATGATCCCGGAGGTCTGGGACGTGCTGGAGGAAGTCATCCACCAGCACCCGGTCCTGCTCAACCGGGCGCCGACCCTGCACCGCCTCGGTATCCAGGCCTTCGAACCGGTCCTGGTCGAGGGCAAGGCGATCCAGGTTCACCCCCTGGTCTGCCACGCCTTCAACGCCGACTTCGACGGCGACCAGATGGCCGTGCACGTCCCGCTTTCAGCTGAGGCTCAGGCCGAGGCGCGGATCCTCATGCTCTCGGCCAACAACATCCTCTCCCCGGCCCACGGGGCGCCGCTGGCGACCCCGACCCAGGACATGGTGCTCGGGATCTACTACCTGACCTACGGTCCGGAAGCGGAGGAGCTGGCGAAGGTCGACGAGGAGCTGAAGACGGGCAAAGGCAGCAACGGTTCCGGCCCGAACGTGAAGGTGTTCCGCTCCTCGCAGGAGGCCGAGCTCGTCTACGAGAACGGCGGCTGCAAGCTGCACGACCAGGCCGAGTACCGGCGGGCCGGGCGCGGACACTTCCTGACCACGGTCGGGCGGATCATCTTCAACGAGAAGATCGAGCGTGCCCTCGCCGACGCCCTCGAAGAGGACTTCGATCCGGAGCAGATCGAGTTCGTCAACTTCTCGCTGAAGAAGAAGGACATCAACCAGATGGTTTCCGACCTGGTCGAGTCCTACGGCGCGCCGGCGGTCTCCCAGGTGCTCGACGCCTTCAAGGACCTCGGCTTCCACTACGCCAGCCAGGCCGGGATCACCGTCTCCAAGAACAACGTCGTGTCCCCGCCGGAGAAGCCGGAAATCCTCGATCGCTACGAGAAGGAGACGGAAGCGATCCAGGCCCAGTACGACGAAGGCTACATAACCGCCGAGGAGCGTCACGAGGCTGTGACGGCGCACTGGAACCGGGCCACCGACGAGGTCGCGCAGGCGATGGAGGACAACCTCGAAGAGTTGAACCCGATCTTCATGATGGCCAACTCGGGCGCTCGCGGATCGTTCAAACAGATCCGCCAGCTGGCCGGGATGCGCGGCCTGATGGCCAACCCGAAAGGGGAGATCATCGAGCGGCCGATCAAGGCCAACTTCATGGAGGGGCTCTCGGTCCTCGAGTACTTCATCTCCACCCACGGCGCCCGAAAGGGCCTCGCCGACACGGCGCTGCGGACGGCCGACTCCGGTTACCTCACCCGCCGCTTGGTCGACGTCGCCCAGGACGTGATCGTCCGTGAGGAGGACTGCAAAACCAAGGACCACATCGAGATGGTCATCCGCAAGGACGACGGCTCCCTCAACGACAACCTGATCGGTCGCCTGGCAGCGAAAAAGCTCGAGACCAAACGCGGTCGCGAGCTGCTCAAGCGCAACCAGGAGATCACCCTGACCGACGTCGAGGCGATCGCCGAGGCCTTCGGCGACGAAGACGTCAAGGTCCCCGTCCGCTCCGCGCTCAAGTGCGAGGCCGAGTCGGGCGTGTGCCGGTCCTGTTACGGGATCTCCCCGGCGACCGGGTCGACGGTCGACATCGGCGACGCGGTCGGGATCATCGCCGCCCAGTCGATCGGGGAGCCGGGGACCCAGCTGACCATGCGTACCTTCCACACCGGAGGCGTCGCCGGTCAGGACATCACCCAGGGTCTGCCGCGGATCGTCGAGCTCTTCGAGGCGCGCAAACCGAAGGGCCTGGCGCAGATGGCCGAGGCCGCGGGCAAAGTCTCGATCGAAGAAACCGACAAAGCCCTGAAAGTGATCGTCACCGAGTCCAGCGGCGAGGAGCACAGCTACAGCTTCCCGCTCCGCACCCGGCTCCACGTCGCCGACGGCAACCGGGTCGAGGTGGGGGAGCAGCTAAACGAAGGCTCGCTCTACCCGGCCGACCTGCTGGCGATCCGCGGGCGCACCGCGACCGAGCTCTACCTCGTCGACGAGGTGCAGAAGGTCTACCGCGCCCAGGGCGTCGACATCAACGACAAGCACATCGAGCTGATCGCCCGCCAGATGCTGAAGAAGGTGCGGATCGAGTCCAAGGGCTCGACCAGCCTGCTTCCGGGGCAGCTGGAGGACCGCGGCAGCCTCAAACGACTCAACAAGAAGACCAAGGAAGACGGCGGCACGCCGGCCAAAGGCGAGGAGGTCATCCTCGGGATCACCAAGGCCTCGCTGGCGACCGAGTCCTTCCTCTCCGCCGCCTCCTTCCAGGAGACGACCAAGGTGCTCACCGACGCCGCCCTCGAGGGCAAACGGGATCGCCTGGTCGGCCTGAAGGAGAACGTGATCATCGGCAAGCTGATCCCAGCCGCGACCGGCCTCAAGCACTATCGGACGGTCGCGATCGAGCCGGCGGAACCGATCGAACCGCCGAGCGACGACGACCTGCTCGAAGAAGACGAGCTGGCGGCGGAACTCGGCGTCGACGGGGTCGAGGCTCCGGTCGAGGGCTTCGGCACCTCCTTCGCGGAGGAGCTGGAGGAGCTCGCCCAGGAGATCGAGTCGACTTCGGAAGAGACGAAGTAACCGCTGCGGGTCGGTACGGATGTGTACTGCCCGCGAAAATGGGTAACTAAGAGGTACCCCAAGAAAGAAAAGACAGCATCGACTTCTGCTCTTGAGGTACTTCATTTCTCCTTGACGCCGAAGGCCGGGTCACCTTTCCCCGGTCTTCGGTGCGTTTTGGGCCGATTGCCGAAACTGGCCAGGCAGCCAGTCCGATAGATTGCGGGCCATGGACTCGGCGGAGAAGGTCTGCATCATCGGTGCCGGCAGCTCCGGCATCTGTGCTGCGCAGGTGCTAGACGCGCGTGGGATCCCCTTCGACTGCTTCGAGAAGGGGTCGATGATCGGCGGCAACTGGCGCTACGAGAACGACAACGGGATGTCCTCGGCTTACCGCTCGCTGCACATCAACACCTCGCGGCGGGTGATGGCGTTCAAATCGCTGCCGATGCCCGACCACTTCCCGGACTATCCGAACCACTTCCAGATGGCGGCCTACTTCGACGAATTCGCCGACCACTTCGGACTGCGGGAGAAGATCAGCTTCCGCACCGAGGTGCTGAAGGTGGAGCCGGCCGATGGCGCCTGGGCTGTGACCGTGAAAGGAGAGGGCGGGGGAGAGCGGACCGAGCGCTATCGCGCGGTCCTGGTCGCCAACGGCCACCACTGGGACCCGCGCTGGCCCGAACCTGCTTTTCCCGGCGCCGACGAGTTCGAGGGCGAGCAGCTGCACGCCCACCACTACCGCGAGCCCGACGTCCTTACGGGCAAGCGGGTGGTGGTCCTCGGGCTCGGCAACTCCGCCACCGACATCGCCGTCGAGTCCTCGCGGATTGCCGATGCCACCTTCCTCGCCACCCGTCGCGGCGCCTACGTGATTCCCAAGTACATCAACGGCAAGCCGATCGACGAGCTCTCCAACCCGATTACTTCGATGACGCCGCTGGCGGTGCAGAGATTCTTCGCGATGCGGGCGCTCGGCGTGGCCTCCGCCGCCGACCCCACGGCCTACGGGTTGCCCAAGCCTGACCACAAGCTCTTCGAGGCGCACCCGACGGTCTCCTCGGAGCTGCTTCCCCGGCTCGGCCACGGAGACATCACCGCGAAGCCGAACATCGACCGCTTTTCCGGCGGCCGCCAAGTCCGCTTCGTCGACGGCAGCAGCGAGGAGATCGACCTCGTCGTCTACTGCACCGGCTACAAGATCACCTTCCCGTTCTTCGACCCAAAGGTCTTCGCCGCCCCCGAGAACCGGATGCCGCTCTTCCGCCGCGTCGTCTCGGTCGAGCGGCCGGGGCTCTACTTCATCGGCTTCATTCAGCCCCTCGGGCCGATCATGCCCCTTGCCGAGGCCCAGTGCGAATGGATCGCCGACCTGCTTGGTGGCCGGGCGACGCTACCCCCGGCAGGGGAGATGAAGCGGGAGATCGCGCGGGAGGAACGGAAGCAGGCGAAGCGCTTCGTTGCCTCTAAGCGTCATACCGTCGAGGTCGACTTCCACCCTTATCTGCGCGAGATCCGGCGCGAGCGAAAGCGGGTTGCGCAGCCGGCTTGACCACACGGGTGCGCCCGCCGGGCGGGCAATCCGGTACTGGCAAGGCAGCACCGCCCCCGTGGGGACCGCCGCGGCGCGGCCCGCGGGGCAGCTTCGGGCGCGGCCGCCGCTTGAAGCCGCCGTTCTCGTCGGTCGCCGCCTCCGGTTCCTCGTCGTGTTGCTTGGCGGCCCAGTAGACGAGCCACATCGAGGCCAAGACCGGAATCTTGAGCACGACGGCAAGGAAGAAGATGGGCCAGAACCCCGTCACTCTCCCCAGTCTAGAGACCTTCGCAATCGACCTCGCCCAGTTTCTTCAGCGCTGTCCGCCATCCGGCAGATCTCCTCAATGCAAGAGCGGCGGGGAGGCATCCCTCCCCGCCGCTTGCTCGAGCTACTAGGCTCAGGCGAAATGTGACAAGGGGGTCAGCATGTAATTTTGACCGTCTTGCCTTCCGTGATGCTTACAGTGCCTGTACCGGTCTGCGCTGATGTGAGGTATTCCCCAGGATCGGCACTTGAGATCAGGTCGAAAATCGTGCCGGTTGTTGTGACCTGCTTGAATTGCTGCTGACCGTTAGCGATCTTTTCGAAGTTCAGCTTGAGCGACGTCACCGCTTTGTTGCAGACGGTCGCAGGTTCCTCGAGGTGCCCAATGACGTTCCCTGTGACTGTTTTCCTGATTCCAAACGCGCAAGTGAATGTGACATTGACCCCTGTCATCAGGACACCCGGTGTTGTACCCGGGGAGGGCTCGATGTTGACCAGATGCGAGACCATTGCATTGGTGTTGATCTGTTTGGTGCCGGTGCCCTGGTTGTTGCATTCCAGGCCGAAGACGGCATCTGTGCATTCTTTGAACTGGAGGGAGGCCGTGCCTGTGCTGGTTGTGGTCGTGAAGCTGGCCGTCCCGCCAACGGTTTTGCAGTGGATGCGAAGCCCGTTGGTGTCCGAGAGCTCGGCGATGCCGCCTGAAATCGTGGCGTTGCACGTGGCCTGAACGACGCCTGCTTTTTCACAATGGGCTTCGTATTCTCCCGCCGACGCCACGGTCGGGACTGCTGCGAAGGCGAGCGCTGAAAGCGCCGCCGCTGCGAGCAGCATCAATTTCTTGTTCATTGAATAGCCTTTCTTTAGGCCGGCAGGTCAAGGAGTGACGCACCGGTCATGGGTAGAGGGAGGCAGACCCGACAGGGTGCATCCCTTGCTTGCACCTCATATTTAGTCAGTGCGGTGCGAAATACTCAACAAACTTCGGTGTATTGGTTGCCCGGGACCACACGCTTGGCTGTAATCAGTTTTTGATCCCTGCAAATCGCAGGTCGCTAAGCCGCCGAACTCGCAATTCTGAGCGCGACGAAGCGCCTTCTTGCAGCACCCTGATTGTTGTATTCCGTATCGAATCGAGCCGGATAGAGTGATCCGTCAGCTCCGGCTGAGGGAGGCAGCCCAGGATGCGAGCGCGTCGACGTGCCCCTCCTCGAGCCCCAGGTGCGGCTCCGTCGGCACCAGCAGCGTCGGCGCCGCCCGCCGCCCGGCCCACTCGTAACAGCTCTCGTCGAAGTTGTCGTCCACCCAGGCAATCGCCCGCTCGCCGGCAAAGTCCGCCATCGCCGCCAGCTTCCAGTGCTCCCCGCCGCTCCGAGGAGCGACGTCGAAAGAAATATGCGGCAACTCCGGCAGCCCCAATAGCTGCGGCAAATAAAAATTCGCTTTGTCCTCCCACCCGCTCGCCCAAACCAACTCAAAGCTCTCGGAGAGCCGCAGCAAGCGATCTCCACAAACAAGCGAGATGCAATGAGGAACCCCATCTACCAGTTGCACCTGCGTGTGCTGTGGTCTCTCCTCAAACCCGAAGAGACTGATGACCCCATCAATATCGACTGCCAGCAGCGGCTTGTCGAGGGGCGGGGGATGGCCCTCGGGCTGGCGGATACTCAAAACGGCGGCCTAATTAGGCCGCCGTTTGTCAGAACGAGGGCCATCCCCCGCCCCTCTACCAGCGGTAATGAGCGAAAGCTTTATTCGCCTGCGCCATGCGGTAAATGTCGTCCTTCCGCTTCCAGGCGCTGCCCTGCTGCTGGTTGGCGTCGAGGATCTCGGCGGCGAGACGCTCGGCCATCGAGTACTCGCGGCGGGCCCGGGCGAACTGGACCAGCCAGCGGACCGCGAGGGTGCGGGCGCGACGGGCGGGGACCTCGACCGGGACCTGGTAGGTGGCGCCGCCGACACGGCGGGACCGGACCTCGAGCACCGGGGTCAGGGTTTTGATCGCCGACTCCAGGACCTCGACCGCGTCTTCGCCGGTGCGCTCGCCGACGATCGCGAGGGCGTCGTAGACGATCCGCTCGGCAAGGCTCTTCTTGCCGTCGCTCATCACCTTGTTGATCAACTGCTGGACCAGACGGTTGCGGTGCCTGGCGTCCGGCTCGATCGGCCGTATCTGTGCGGCGGAGCGGCGGGGCATTACGAAGCTTTGACGCCGTAGCGGGAGCGGGCTTGCTTGCGGTCGGAGACCCCGGCCGCGTCGAGGGTGCCGCGGACGACCTTGTAGCGAACGCCCGGCAGGTCCTTGACGCGACCACCCCTGATCAGGACCACGGAGTGCTCCTGCAGGTTGTGGCCCTCGCCCGGGATGTAGGTGGTGACCTCCATCCCGTTGGTCAGCCGCACACGAGCGATCTTGCGCAGCGCCGAGTTCGGCTTCTTCGGGGTGACCGTTGCGACACGGGTGCAGACGCCGCGCCGCTGCGGGGCAGCTACGCGCTTCTTGCGACCCTGGCCCGACTTGAGGCCCGGCGTCGTGGTCTTCTTCTTCGGGCGCTTGCGGCCCTTCCTGACAAGTTGATTCGTATTCGGCACGGCCGCGCATAGTAGAGGAGTCCGGCCAAGACCATCGCCCCGGCCGCGGCGAGCTCCGCGTAGAAGCCGTCCTCGAGCACCGCCGAGGTGCCGGCGAAGCGGGAAGTCTGCCCGCCCTCGTCGAGCCCGGTGGGGAGGTCGACGAGGAGGATCACCGCCAGGGAGAGGAGCCCGAGGGCGGCGACGAGCAGCCCTAGGCGCTTCCGCTCCCGTCGCATCGCCAATGCTCCCAGGGCGATCGCCGCGACCCCGACCGGGATCAGCAGGTAGCCGTGGGCGGCGCCGGCGGTCTTTTCGCCGACGGTCGGGACGGTCGCCACCTCGGGCAGATCGGCGTAGCCCGGCTGCCCGATCTCCACCGCCCGGTAGTCGATGAACTGGGAGGCGACGAGGAGGGCGCCGGCCGCGATGAGGACGAAGGCGGCGGCCCGCGCCGGGGTGATCACCCGGCTGGCGGCGGTCGCCCCGCGGACCAGGAGGGCGCAGCCGCGGCGGACCCAGCGCTCGCCAGCCGCCAGCGCCTTGAAGAACAGAGCCAGCAGCGGTCGCAGTCGCGGCCAGGCCCAGGCCCAGCCCCGGCGCGCCCAGCGCACGCTGTGGTGCCAGACCCAAAGCAGCGGCGGATAGGCGCGCTCCAAGCCCCGGTTCGCCGCCCGGTCGACCTGTCTGGACCTGCGGCGAAGCGCTGCTATCATCGCCCGTCGCTCAGGCAGTTTTCGCTGTTTTTTCGCAGGACGCTTCGCCGGGCCCTTGGGGGCCTTTTTTTGCGGCTTATCACGACCACTGGACTTAGGACTCATGGCACGCAGCTTTCCACTCGAGAAAACCCGGAACATCGGCATCATGGCGCACATCGACGCCGGTAAGACGACGACGACGGAGCGCATCCTCTACTACACGGGCCGCACCCACAAAATGGGCGAGGTCCACGAGGGCGCCGCGGTCATGGACTGGATGGAACAGGAGCAGGAGCGCGGGATCACGATCACCTCGGCCGCGACCGCCTGTGAGTGGAAGGACCACCGGATCAACATCATCGACACGCCCGGCCACGTCGACTTCACGGTTGAGGTCGAGCGCAGTCTCCGCGTCCTCGACGGCGCGATCGCCGTCTTCGACGCCGTCGCCGGCGTCGAGCCGCAGTCGGAGACGGTCTGGCGCCAGGCCGACAAGTACGGCGTCCCGCGCTTCGCCTACATCAACAAGATGGACCGCACCGGCGCCGACTTCTTCAACTCGGTGCAGACCATGACCGACCGCCTCGGCGCCAACCCGCTGCCGATCCAGCTGCCGATCGGGGCGGAGGAGAACTTCAAAGGCGTCGTCGACCTGGTCAAGATGAAAGGCCTGATCTGGACCGACGAGCTCGGCGCCGCCTACGAGGAAATCGAGATCCCCGAGGACCTCGCCGACCAGGCCGAGGAATACCGGACCGCCCTGATCGAAGCCTGCGCCGACTACGACGAAGAGCTGATGGAAGCCTTCCTCGGCGAGGAAGAGATCCCCCAGGAGAAGCTGATCGCCTCGCTCCACCAGGCCACCCTCTCGACCAAGCTGACCCCGGTCCTCTGCGGCACCTCCTTCAAGAACAAGGGCGTGCAGCCGCTGCTCGACTCGATCGTCGAACTGCTGCCCTCTCCGCTCGAGGTGCCGCCGGTCACCGGCGTCATCCCGGCCAGCAAGGGACAGGCCGAGGACGTCGAGGCAACCCGCGAGGCCAGCGACAGCGCTCCCTTCTCCGCCCTTGCCTTCAAGGTCATGTCCGACCCCTACGTCGGCAAGCTCACCTACTTCCGCGTCTACTCGGGCAAGCTCGAGAAAGGCGGCCGGGTGCTGAACGTGAAAACCGGCAAGACCGAGCGGATCGGGCGCCTGCTGATGATGCACGCGAACAGCCGCGAGGAGATCGACGAGACCTATGCGGGCGACATCTGCGCCGGCGTCGGCCTCAAGGACACCGGCACCGGCGACACCCTCGCCGCCCCGGACGCGCCGATCGCGCTGGAGAGCATCGAATTCCCGGAGACCGTGATCGCAGTCGCGATCGAGCCGAAGACGAAGGCCGACCAGGAGAAGATGGGCAACGCCCTGCAGCGGCTCGGTGAGGAGGACCCGACTTTCCGGATCGAATCCGACGAGGAAACCGGCCAGACCCTGATCCACGGGATGGGCGAGCTCCACCTCGAGGTGATCGTCGACCGGATGCTGCGCGAGTTCAAGGTCGAGGCCAACGTCGGCAAGCCGCAGGTCGCCTACCGCGAGACGATCCGCAAGCGGGTCGAGAAGGTCGAGGCGCGGTTCGTGCGCCAGACCGGAGGTCGCGGCCAGTTCGGCCACGTCGTCATCAACCTCGAGCCGGCGCCCGAAGAGGGCTTCGTCTTCGACAACAAAATCAAGGGCGGCGTCATCCCGGGTGAATTCATCGGCCCCGCTGAGCAGGGAATGCGCGAGGCGCTGGAAAACGGCGTCAAGGCCGGCTACCCGATGGTCGACGTCAGGGCCGAACTCGTCGACGGCTCCTTCCACGACGTCGACTCCTCGGAGATGGCGTTCAAAATCGCCGGTTCGATGGCGATCCAGGAGGGAGCCCGCAAGGCCAACCCGGTCCTGCTGGAGCCGGTGATGGCGGTCGAGGTGGTCACCCCCGAGGACTTTCTCGGCGACGTGATCGGCGACCTCTCCCGGCGTCGCGGCAAAGTCCAGGGCCAGGATCAGCGCGGCAACGCCCTGGCGGTTCAGGCTTACGTCCCGCTCGGCGAGATGTTCGGTTACGCGACCGAACTGCGGTCGATGACCCAGGGCCGAGCGACCTACACCATGCAGTTCGAGCGCTACGAGGAGGTCCCCGGCAACATCGCCGAGGAGATCGTCGAGCACCGCTCAGGAGACCCGGTTGGTGCAGCCTCATGAGGCCAACCGCGCGCGGGCACTGAACCTGGCTATATTTCCCGGGTTGCCCGCAGGCAGGTAGAAGTTCCTGCGGAAACTCCGCCCACGAAACTCAAGCACTTAGATCAGACAGAACACACGACTGCGAAAGGCGAGACGGAGAGATGTCCAAGGAGAAATTCGAGCGCGACAAGCCGCATGTGAACGTCGGCACCATCGGTCACATCGACCACGGCAAGACGACGCTGACGGCCGCGATCACCAAAACCCTCTCCACCGTGGGCGGTGCTGAGGCACACAGCTTCGAAGAGATCGACAACGCCCCGGAGGAGAAAGAACGCGGCATCACGATCGCGACCTCGCACGTCGAGTACCAGACCGAGAACCGGCATTACGCCCACGTCGACTGCCCGGGTCACGCCGACTACGTCAAGAACATGATCACCGGCGCCGCGCAGATGGACGGCGCGATCCTGGTCGTCTCCGCCGCCGACGGCGTCATGCCCCAGACCCGCGAGCACATCCTGCTCGCCCGCCAGGTCAACGTCCCGCACGTGGTCGTCTTCCTCAACAAGATCGACCAGGTCGACGACGACGAATTGGTCGAGCTGGTCGAGGAGGAGGTCAAGGAACTTCTCGACGAGTACGACTTCCCGGGTGACGAGACCCCGATCATCAAAGGCTCGGCGCTGAAGGCGCTGGAAGGCGACGAGGAGGCCCAGAAAGCCGTCTTCGAGCTGGCCGCGGCCCTCGACTCCTACATCCCGGAGCCGACCCGCGAGCTCGACAAGCCCTTCCTGATGCCGATCGAGGACATCTTCTCGATCACCGGCCGCGGCACCGTCGCCACCGGGCGTATCGAGCAGGGCATCGTCAACACCGGCGACGAGGTCGAAATCGTCGGCATCCACCCCGAGACCAGCAAAACCACGGTCACCGGGGTCGAGATGTTCCGCAAGATCCTCGACGAGGGTCAGGCTGGCGACAACGTCGGCTGTCTGCTCCGCGGTACCAAGCGCGAGGAGATCGAGCGTGGCCAGGTTCTCTGCAAACCGGGCTCGATCACCCCGCACACGAAATTCAAAGCCGAGGTCTACTGCCTGAAGAAGGAGGAGGGCGGTCGCCACACCCCGTTCTTCTCCGGCTACCGGCCTCAGTTCTACTTCCGGACCACCGACGTGACCGGGATCGCCAACCTCCCTGAGGGGACGGAGATGGTGATGCCGGGTGACAACGTCGAGATGACGATCGAGCTGATCCAGCCGATCGCGATGGACCAGGGTCTGCGGTTCGCCATCCGCGAGGGTGGCCGCACCGTCGGCTCGGGGGTCGTCTCGGAGATCACCGAGTAGCACCCCCTAGGGGCGGGTCCTCCACCCGCCCCGACCCCGCCCCCGGGCGGGAGACAACTGCAAGGACATACGACCGGGGCGGCGCCCCAAGCACATGGGGCCCCGCCCTCTTTGCGCGGTAAAGACGACAAGAGAGAAGAAACGGCAACACAGTGGCAACCATCGCGGCACAGAAAATTCGGATCCGACTGAAGGCGTACGACCACGACGCCATAGATCGGGCTGCGAAAGAGATCGTCGAGACCGCCGAGCGCACCGGCGCGACCGTCTCAGGCCCGGTGCCGCTGCCGACCGAGAAAAACGTCTACTGCGTGATCCGCTCGCCGTTCAAGGACAAGGACTCGCGCGAGCACTTCGAGATCCGCACCCACAAGCGGCTGATCGACATCCTCCAGCCTTCGCCGAAAACCGTCGACTCGCTGCAGCGGCTGGACTCGCTGCCCGCGGGGGTCGACATCGAGATCAAGCTCTAGGTGTTGTTGTGGCGGCGATCCTCGGCAAGAAGCTCGGCATGACGCAGGTCTTCCGCGAGGACGGCAGCGTCGTTCCCGTGACGGTGATCGAGGCTGGCCCCTGCAAGGTGACCGCGGTCCGCGACTCCGACCGCGACGGCTACTCGGCCGTGCAGCTCGCCTTCGGCGAGGTAAAGCAGGGCAAGCTCTCGAAGGCCGAGGAAGGACACCTGAAGAAGGCCGGCGCCGCTCCGTCGCGTCACCTGGTCGAGTTCCGAGACGAGGACCTCGGTGCCGAGGAGGGTCCGAAGGTCGGCGACGACGTCACCGTCGAGGGCTTCGAGGCCGGCCAGAAGGTCAAGGTCGCCGGGATCTCGATCGGCAAGGGCTTCCAGGGTGGGATCAAGCGCCACAACTTCAGCCGCGGCCCGGTCAGCCACGGTTCCCATAACGTCCGCGCCCCGGGCTCGATCGGAGCCAGCACCTTCCCTGCCCGCGTCTTCAAAGGGATGCGGATGCCGGGCCAGATGGGCAACAAGCGGGTCACCCAGAAGGGGCTCGAAATCGCCGACGTCGACGCCGAGCGCAACCTGCTGCTGATCAAGGGCTCGGTGCCCGGCGCCCGCAACGGGATCGTCGAGGTGAGGACCGATGGCTAGCGCCAAAGCCGCCGTGCTCGGGAAAAGCACGAAAGCCGACCTGCCGAAAGAGATCTTCGCCGAGCCCTTCCACCAGTCGCTGGTGCACGAGGCCGCTCGCGCCGACCTCAACGCCCGCCGCCGCGGCACCGCCTCGACCCTGACCCGCGGCGAGGTCTCCTTCACGACCGCCAAGGCCTGGCGCCAGAAGGGCACCGGTCGCGCCCGCGTCGGCACCCTCGGCGTCCCGAACCGCTTCGGCGGCGGTGTCGCTTTCGGCCCGAAGCCGCGCAAGTACACGGTCAAGGTCAACCGCAAAGCCCGTCGCCGGGCGATGCGCTCGGCCCTCTCGGTCCACGCCGAGCGCGCCTCGGTCGCCGTCCTCGACGCTTCCAGCTTCGACACCCCTTCGACCAAGACCGCCGCCCAGGCGCTGGAGAAATGGGGCGCCAGGAACCCGCTCCTCGTCCTCGTCACCGCCGAGGAGATCGGGGCGATGAAGAGCTTCCGCAACCTGCCCCGCACCCAGGTGCTCGAGGTGGGCGCGGCCGGGGTCGCCGACGTGATCGGCGCCGCCGCGGTCGTCGTCTCCGAAACCGCGCTCGAGTCGCTGAAGGAGAGGCTCGGCTGATGGACGCGCGCACGATCCTCATCCGCCCGGTGATCTCGGAGAAGAGCTACGCGCTGATCGCCGAGGGCAAGTACACCTTCCGCGTCGACGACCGCGCCCACAAGACCCAGATCGCCCAGGCGGTCGAAGAGGTCTTTGGGGTCCACGTCGCCCAGGTGCGGACCGCGAAAGTGAATTCGAAGCCGAAGCGCCGCGGCCTGACCAAAGGCCGGACCCGGGCTTGGAAGAAGGCGATCGTCCAGCTCGCGCCGGGCGAGCGGATCGAGCTGTTCGAGGGCGCCGAGACCGCCTAGGAGACTGACTGATGCCGAACCGAAAAACGAAACCGACCAGCCCGGGCCGCCGCTTCGCGACCTACCCGCTGCGCGAGCAGGTGACCGCCTCCGAGCCGGAGCGGAAGCTGACCGAAGGGCTGAAAAAGTCCGGCGGCCGCAACGTGAACGGCCGCGTCACCTCCCGCCACCGCGGCGGCGGCGCCAAGCGGCGCTACCGCAAGATCGACTTCAAGCGCCTCAAGGACGGGGTGCCGGCGAAGGTCGCCTCGATCGAGTACGACCCCAACCGGACCTGCTACATCGCCCTCCTCCACTACGCCGACGGCTTCAAGGACTACATCCTCGCCCCGTCGCAGCTGGCGGTCGGCGACGTCGTCAAATCGGGCCCCGAGGCCGACATCAAACCCGGCCACGCGATGGAGCTGGGGCAGATGCCGACCGGCACCATCGTCCACAACGTCGAGCTGATCCCCGGCCAGGGCGGCAAGCTCGGCCGCTCTGCCGGCACCTCGATCCAGCTGGTGGCGAAGGAGGGGGAGATGGTCACCCTGCGCCTGCCCTCCTCGGAGATGCGGATGGTCCGCGCCAACTGCCGCGCCAGCATCGGCGTGCTGTCCAACGCCGAGCACCAGAACATGAAGGTGGGCAAGGCCGGCCGCAGTCGCCACAAGGGCAAGCGCCCGCAGAGCCGCGGCGTCGCGATGAACCCCGTCGACCACCCGCACGGAGGTGGCGAGGCGCACCACACGCCCGGTGGCCACCCGGTTACCCCCTGGGGCAAGCCGACCCTCGGCTACCGCACCCGCAAGAAGGGCAAGCAATCCGACCGCTACATCGTCCGCGGCCGTCGCCGCGGCAAGAAGAAGGGCCGTTAGTCATGGGTAGATCGACGAAAAAGGGCCCGTGGGTCGAGGAGCGCCTGATGGGGCGGATCACCTCCATGAACGAGGCCGGCAAAAAACAGATGGTGAAAACCTGGTCGCGGACCTCGACGATCTTCCCGGAGATGGTCGGGCACACGATTGCCGTCCACGACGGCAAAAAACACGTCCCGGTCTTCATCTCGGAGTCGATGGTCGGGCACAAGCTCGGCGAGTTCGCGCCGACCCGGACCTTCCGTTCGCACGGCGGTAAGGAATAGCGATGGCTGACGACAAAAAAGATACGAAAGCCAAAAAAGCGGCCAAAAAACCGGCTGCGAAAAAAGAGGCGAAAGCCAAAAAAGCTCCGGCCAAAAAAGCGGAGTCGAAAAAAGCGGCGAAAGACACCAAAAAAGCCGGCGCCGCCAAAAAAGAGGCGAAAAAAGACTCGAAAGCCAAAGGCAAAGAGAAAAAAGCCGATGGCAAAAAAACTTCCAAAGCGAAAAAAGCCGCGCCGAAAAAACCAGCGGCCCCGCCCGTCGTCAAAGCCAAGGCCCGCTATGTGCGGATCGCCCCGCGCAAGGCCCGACTGATCGCCGATCAGGTGCGCGGCATGGACATCGAAAGCGCCCGGGCGCTGCTGCAGTTCTCGCCCCGCGGCGCCGCCCACCCGATCCACAAGCTGATCAACTCGGCCGCCGCCAACGCGGAAAACAACCACGACCTGATCGGTGACGAGATGCGCGTCGCCTCGATCACCGTCGACGAGGGGCCGACCCTGCGCCGCTTCCGCCCGCGGGCGATGGGGCGGGCGACCCCGATCAACAAGCGAACCAGCCACATCGCCGTGGCCCTGACCCCGGTGGAGGACTAGAGATGCCCGCCTTCCCAGCCCAGCACACCTGGATGACGCGCCTGGCACATCGCATCTCTGCGTCCTCGGGCTTGCCTTTGGCACCGCCAAAGGCTGCGCCCTGCGTCCTTAATCTGCTCGACCAGTCGCGCCCCCAGGCGCACTGCGCCGGAAAGGCGGGCATCTAGCATGGGACAGAAGATCCACCCCGAGGGTTTCCGCGTCGGCTACATCCACGACTGGAAGTCGAACTGGTACGAGGACAAAAACTTCGCCGACGTCCTCCAGGAAGACCTGCAGATCCGCGATCACATCGTCGGCAAGCTCTCGCACGCTGGGCTCTCGAACATCACGATCGAGCGCCGCGGCGAGGTAGCCGTCGACATCCACACTGCCCGGCCGGGGATCGTCATCGGCAAGTCCGGCAGCGAAGTCGACGCTCTGCGCAAAGAGCTGCACAAGCTCACCGGCAGCCCGGTGAAAGTGAACATCCGCGAGGTCAAGCGCCCCGAGCTCGACGCCAAGCTGGTCGCCCAGTCGATCGCAGAGCAGCTGCAGAACCGGGTCGCCTTCCGGCGGGCGATGAAACGCGCCCTCACCTCGGCGATGCGCTCCGGTGCCAAGGGCGTCAAGGTCCAGGTCTCCGGCCGCCTCGGCGGCGCCGAGATGGCGCGGACCGAACAGTACTCCGACGGTCGCGTGCCGCTGCACACCCTGCGCGCCGACATCGACTACGGCTTCTTCGAGGCCCGTACCACGACCGGCCGGATCGGCGTCAAATGCTGGATCAACAAAGGCGAGGTGATGCCGGAGGGCTTCCGCTCCGACCTCGTCTCCGGCGACGGCGATGGCCAGGGCCAGAGTCGCGGCGGCGGCCGTCGCGACGACCGCGGCGGCGGCGGGCGCGGCCGCGGTGATCGCGGCGGACGCGGTGGAGATCGCGGCGGGCGTGGCGGCGGTGGCCGCGGCGGGCCCGGCGGGCGTGGTCCCGGCGGCGGCGGACGCGGCGGCCAGCGTGGAGGTGGTCGCTGATGTTGATGCCGAAACGGGTCAAGCACCGCAAACAGTTCCGTGGCCGCATGCGCGGCAACACCAAGGGCGGTAGCACCGTCGCCTTCGGCGAGTACGGGATCAAGGCGCTCGAGCGCGGCTGGATCACCAACCGCCAGATCGAGGCCGCCCGTGTGGCGATGACCCGCAAGATCAAACGTGGCGGCAAGGTCTGGATCAACGTCTTCCCGGACAAGCCCTACACGAAGAAGCCGGCCGAGACCCGGATGGGCTCCGGCAAGGGCAACCCGGAGGGCTGGGTGGCCGTGGTCAAGCCCGGCAAGGTGATGTTCGAGCTAGCCGGCGTCCCCGAGGACCTGGCGCGCGAAGCGCTGCGCCTGGCCGGACACAAGCTTCCCGTCAAAACCAAATTCGTCATGCGCGAGGGGGCGGGTGACTGATGAAGGCGGCAGAGGTGCATAACCTCAAAGACGACGAGCTGGTGGCGAAACTGATCGACGCCAAGCAGGAGGCCTTCAACCTCCGCTTCCGGCACGCCACCGGCGAGCTCGAGAACACCGCCCGGCTGGGCCAGGCGAAGAAGGACATCGCCCGGCTGCTGACCGTGGCCAAGGCCCGCGGCATCGATGTTGAGAAAGAGACCCGACGGATATGAGCGACGACGAGCAGAAAAAAGACGAGACGACGGACGAGCCCCAGGCCGAGGAGACCCCCGCGGCTGAGGAGGCCCCGCAGGCCGAGGAGACTCCGGCCGAGGAGCCCCAGGCTGAAGAGGCTCCCGCCGAGGAGGAGGCCCCTGCCGCCGAGGCAGAGGAGGTGCCCGCCGAGGACGGAGGGGACACCCCTGCCGCCGAAGAGGCGCCCGCCGAGCCCAATCCCGAGGACGACCTGCCCTGGAAGGAGCGACGCCGGCTGGCGAAATCCCGCCGGCCGGTGCGGAAAGCGCTGCCTTCCGATCCCGAGGAGCGCAAGGCGCTGCGGGCGAAGGAGCGCGAGCGCAAGGCCGAGCTGCGCCGCAAACAGCGCGCCGCCGCCAAGGCCGCCCACACCGCCGGCACCGGCACCTCGCCGGCCGAGCACGAGTCAAACGCAGCCAAGGTACGGCAGGGGATCGTCATCTCCAGCAAAGGCGACAAATCGATCACCGTCCGCATCGACATCGCCCGCCGTCACCGCACCTACGAGAAGATCGTCCGCAGCTCGACCAAGCTGCACGCCCACGACGAGAAGAACGAGGCCGGCGAGGGCGACGTGGTTCGCGTCGTCGAGACCCGTCCGCTCTCCAAGACCAAGCGCTGGCGCCTGGTCGACGTAGTGGAGAAGGCAAGGTAGGCGATGATCCAGCAGGAGTCCAGGCTCAAGGTCGCTGACAATTCGGGCGCGCGCGAGATCCTCTGCATCCGCGTCAAAGGCGGCTCCCACCGGCGCTACGCCAGCGTCGGCGACGTCATCACCGCGACCGTCAAATCAGCCAGCCCGCAGGGCGGCGTTCGCAAGGGTGAGGTCGTGCAGGCTGTCGTCGTCCGCACCCGCAAGCCGCTCAGCCGTCCCGACGGCACCTACATCTCCTTCGACGAGAACGCGGCGGTGCTGATCGACCCGGCCAGCAACAACCCGCGCGGGACCCGCATCTTCGGCCCGGTGGCGCGCGAACTGCGCGATCGCAACTTCATGAAAATCATCTCGCTCGCCCCGGAGGTGCTCTAGCGATGGCCAAGTCCATGCGCATTCGCACCGACGACCAGGTGCTGATCATCGGCGGCAAGGACGCCGGCAAGAAAGGCCGCGTCACCCGCACCGATCCGAAAAAGCGCCGGGTCTACGTCGAGAACCTCAACATCATCAAGCGCCACGAACGGCCGCGCTCGCAGGGCGACCTGAAAAACGCCCAGGCCGGGGGGATCGTCGAAAAGGAGGGGCCGATCGACGTCTCCAACGTGATGCTGCTCGATCCCAAAGACAACAAACCGACTCGCATCGGCGTCCGCGTCGACAAAGGCGGCAAGCGGGTCCGCTACGCGAAGCGGACCGGAAACGAGATCGGCTGATGGAGGCGACCGTGGCACCGACTTCGCAGGCCGCGCCGCCGCCGCGCCTGCGCGAGAAATACGAGCAGGACGTGCTGCCGGCGCTGACCCAGAAATTCGGCTACTCGACGCCGATGGAGGCCCCGCGCCTGGAGAAGATCACGCTCAACATGGGCCTGGGCAAAGAGAAACAGGACAAACGCTCCTTCGAACTGGCCCAGGAACAGCTGGCGACGATCGCCGGCCAGCACCCGAACGTGCGCCGCGCCCGCAAGTCGGTCGCCTCCTTCAAGCTGCGCGAGGGGATGCCGGTCGGCGTCTCGGTGACGCTGCGGCGGGCCCGGATGTGGGAGTTCCTCGACCGTCTGGTCTCGATCGCGGTGCCGCGGATCCGCGACTTTCGCGGCCTCAACCCGCGCTCCTTCGACGGTCGCGGCAACTACTCGATGGGCGTCAAAGAGCAGCTGATCTTCCCCGAAATCGACTACGACTCGGTCGACGTCGTCCGGGGTCTGGACGTGACGATCACGACTTCCGCTAAAACTGACCTCGAGGCTTTCGAGCTTCTACTCGGGCTGGGGATGCCGTTCGCCCAGGAGGGCCGTCCCGGACAGGCCGAGCGTGAAGCGAAAGAAAAAGAAGCCGAAGAAGAGCAGCTCAAAGAGGAGGCCCGCCAGAAGGCTGAAGTCGAGCAGGCGGCCCTCGAGCAGCTGAAAGAGGAGAACCCCGAGGCCTACGCCAAGCCGGAAGGCGAGGACGAGGGCGCCGCCGAGAGCGGAGACGAAGAGGCCGGAGAGACGGCCGAGGAGAGTTCGAACGATGGCTAAGACTTCGATGAAGGTGAAGCAGGCGCGGGACCCGAAGTTCAAAACCCGCAGCTACAACCGCTGCCGCCGCTGCGGTCGCCCGCGCGCCTACTTCCGCAAATTCGGTCTCTGCCGGATCTGCCTGCGCGAGGCCGCCCACGAGGGGTACATCCCCGGGATGACCAAGTCGAGCTGGTAGGGACGAGGACCGATGCACACTGACCCGATCGCCGATTACCTGACCCGGATCCGCAACGCGATCCGCGCCGGCCACGACGAGGTGGAAATCCCCCTCAACGGCCTCAAGCTGGAGATGTCCCGCATCCTCAAGGAGCAGGGCTACATCAAGGACTTCAGCCGCAAGCCGGCTGCCGTCGGCGAGGCGATCAACGTCGAGCTGAAGTACACCGAGGACCGCCAGCCGGTGATCCTCGGGATCGAACGGGTCTCGCGCCCCGGCCGGCGTCGCTACGTCGACCACAAAAACGTCCCCCGCGTCGACGGCGGGACCGGAACCGCGATCGTCAGCACCTCCGCTGGCGTGATGACCGGCCACGAAGCCCGGCAGAAAGGCGTCGGCGGCGAGGTCGTCGCCTACGTCTGGTGAGCGGATGAGCCGGATCGGAAGAAAGCCCGTGCCCGTGCCCGACGCCGTCTCGGTGGAGATCGCCCCTGGCAACATCGCCGTCAAAGGGCCGAAGGGGGAGCTGCACCAGACCCTCTCCGCCGAGATGAAGGTCGCACAGGAGGACGGCGCCGTCACCGTCACCCGCCCCACCGATCGCGGCGAGCACCGGGCCCTGCACGGCCTCACCCGCAGCCTGATCGCGAACATGGTCGAGGGCGTCACCGAGGGCTTCGAGAAGCGCCTGGAGATCCAGGGCGTCGGCTACCGCGCCGCTCTGAAAGGGAAAAAACTGGAGCTGGCGCTGGGCTACTCGCACCCCGTGACGATCGACGCCCCGGAGGGAATTGACTTCGAAGTCCCGCAACCGACCGAAGTGATCGTCAAAGGCATCGACAAGCAGCTCGTCGGCCAGGTCGCCGCGGACATCCGCAAGCGCCGCCCGCCGGAGCCCTACAAGGGCAAGGGCATCCGCTACAAAGACGAGCAGGTCCTGCGGAAGGTGGGTAAGCGCGCATGACCGTCCTCACCAAGCGCCAGCGCCGGCTCAAACGGCGTCGTCGGGTCCGCGCCCGGGTCCAGGGCACGGCTGAGCGGCCGCGGCTCTCGGTCTACCGCTCCAACAAGGGCGTCTTCGCCCAGCTCATCGACGACACCAAAGGCCACACCGTGGCTGCGGTCAACTGGATCGAGCCGGAGCTGCGCAAGCTCAGCGCCTCCGAGCAGGCGAAGAAGGCCGGCAAACTGCTGGCCGAGCGGGCGAAGAGCGCCGGCGTCGAAGCCTGCGTCTTCGATCGCGGCGGCTACCAGTACCACGGCCGCGTCAAGGCGCTGGCCGAGGGCGCGCGAGAGGGGGGTCTGGCTTTCTAAAGCCGTAGTTCCGCTACGGTGAGCCGCTGCTTATGAAGGGCATGGACGTCAAGAACGTGGAAACGGTCAGTCCCCGCGGGCTGGACCTGCAGGAGCGGGTGATCGAGATCAACCGCGTCGCCAAGGTGGTCAAGGGCGGCCGGCGCTTCTCCTTCACCGCGCTCGTCGCCGTCGGCGACGAGGAGGGCGTGGTCGGGATCGGCTACGGCAAGGCTCGCGAGGTCCCGCTGGCGATCCAGAAGGGCGTCGAGGACGCCCGCAAGAACTTGATCCGGGTGCCCAAATACGGGAACACCATCACCCACCGCATCATCGGTCGCTTCGGCGCCGGGCACGTGGTCCTGCGCCCGGCCAGCCCCGGTACCGGCGTCATCGCCGGCGGTGGCGTCCGCGCCGTGCTCGAGCTCGGCGGGGTGCGCGACGTGCTGACCAAGAGCATCGGGACGCAGAACCCGATCAACCTGGTGAAGGCGACGATGGACGGCCTGGTCCGTCTGCGGCGGCCGGAGGAGGTCGCGGAGCTGCGCGGGTTGACGGTGACTCAGGTTCTGGGGATGGACGGCAACGGGAACGGGGCCGCTGGGGCCGCGGGTCCTGTCTCCGATTCCGGGCTCTCCCTCCCGGGAGGGTCCTCGGAATCGTCGCCACCCGCGGCAGAGACGCCGGAGCAGCCGTCCGAGGATGCCGCTGAAGAGATAGCTTCCGAGGGTGCAGAGGTAGAGAAACAGGCTCCGGTGCAGCCCGCCGAGGGTGAGCAGTCGTGAGCAAGGTGAAGATCCGGCAGGTGCGCTCGGCTGCGAAGACCAACCCGAACCAGAAAGCGACCCTGAAGGCGCTGAAGCTGGGGCGGATCGGCAAATCGGCGGAGCTCAAAGACTCGGAGCAGCTGCAGGGTCAGCTGCGGGTCGTCTCGCACCTCGTGGAGGTCGACGGTGGCTGAGAAAGCCTCGAAAAAAGTCGAGAAAACGTCTTCGAAAGAATCAACGCGCGCCGAGGAGATCGGTCTCCACAACCTGAAGCCGAAGCCCGGCTCGAAAAAGCCGCGCAAGCGGATCGGCCGCGGTGAGGGCAGCGGTCTCGGCAAGACCTCGGGCCGTGGCCACAAGGGCGCCGGCGCCCGCTCGGGCCGCAAGCGCAAGGCTGGCTACGAGGGTGGGCAGAACCCGATCCACATGCGGATGCGAAAGCTCCGCGGCCCGCACAAAAAGCAGTCGATGCCGTTCGAGAACTTCCGCACCAAGACCCAGGCGGTCAACCTCTCCGACCTCGAGGAGCGCTTCGACAGCGGCGCCGAAGTCACGCCCACGAGCTTGAAGGAGAAGGGTCTGGCGAAGCGGTCGAACCCGGTCAAGGTCCTCGCCCGCGGCGAGATCAAGAAGAAGCTCGAGGTCCACGCGCACGCTTTCAGCGCGGCTGCCAAAGAGAAGATAGAGGCGGCCGGCGGTTCCTGTCACACTCTGGAGCCGTAATGCTCAAAACCATTCTCAACGCCTTCAGCGTTGCCGACATCCGGAAGAAGCTCGCCTTCACGGCGGCGATGCTGGCTCTGTACCGGCTCGGGTCCTACATCCCGGCCCCCGGCGTCGACTCCGATGCCGTCAAGGAAGTCGCCGACAACTTCGGGGGCGCCGGCATCCTCAACTTCCTCAACACGTTCTCCGGGGGAAGCCTTTCGCGGCTGAGCATCTTCGCGCTGGGGATCATGCCCTACATCACCGCCTCGATCATCCTGCAGCTGCTGACGGTCGTCGTGCCGTCACTGGAGCGTCTGCAGAAAGAGGGCGAAGTCGGGCAGCAGAAGATCACCCAGTACACGCGCTACCTCACCGTCGGGCTCGCCTTCGGCCAGTCCCTCGGCTACGTCTTCCTCTTCGACTCCTTCAGCAGCGGCCAGACCAGCGTCGTCGGCAACCTCACCTTCCCGCGGCTCTTCCTGATCGTGATCTGTCTTACGGCCGGCTGCACCTTGCTGATGTGGCTGGGCGAGCTGATCACCCAACGCGGGATCGGCAACGGCATCTCGCTGATGATCTTCGCCTCGATCGCCTCTTCGATCGTCCCGGGCCTCTCCAAGTGGTGGAACAACCCCGATCAGGTCTTCATCGTGATGATGCCTTTCATCGCCCTGGCGGTGATCGTCGCGATCGTCTTCGTCCAAGAGGGCCAGCGCCGAATCCCGGTCCAGTACGCCAAACGCGTGGTCGGCCGCAAAATGACGTCCGGCGGATCCACCTACCTGCCGCTGCGGGTCAACATGGCCGGCGTCATCCCGGTCATCTTCGCCGCCTCGATCATGGCCTTCCCGGCGACCGTCGGGCAGATGATCAACACCCCGACCGCGCTCGACTTCGCCGCGTTCTTCGGCCCCAACACCTGGGCCTACGTGGTCGGCGAGGTCTTCTTCATCATCATCTTCACCTACTTCTACACGGCGGTCACCTTCAATCCCGTCGACCAAGCCGACAACCTGAAGAAATACGGCGGCTTCATCCCCGGCGTCCGTCCGGGGCGGCCGACTGCCGAATACCTGGACAAAATCCTCTCCCGCCTCACCTTCCCCGGTGCCCTCTACCTGGGTGCGGTGGCGGCTCTGCCGACGATCCTGATCAGCCAGACGGCGGCCAACTTCTACTTTGGCGGCACTTCCATCCTGATTGTGATCGGAGTGGCTCTAGATACGGTCAAGCAACTGGAGGCGCAACTCATGATGAGAAACTACGAGGGGTTTCTCAAATAAGGACCTACTCGGGCGCGGCCGCTGCAAACCGGCGCATCTCGGGGTCCTCAGTCGCTCGGGTCGGGTCACGCACCAACCAGTGCGCTCCCCTCCCCTCGCTCCCTGCGTCCCCCGACCTGCTTGGTTTTCGCGGCCGTTCGTACTTCCGATATCCAATACGGTTCTCTCTCTATGTCTGAGCTCAATCTCGTCCTTCTAGGGCCGCCCGGTTCCGGCAAGGGAACCCAGGGGGAGCGTCTCAACGAGGATCTGCGGCTGCCCTACTACGCGACCGGGGACATTCTTCGCGGCGCGGTGCGGGAGGAGACCGAGCTGGGGCAGACGGCGAAGGAGTACATGGACCGGGGCGACCTGGTGCCCGACGAGGTGATCGTCGGCGTGATCGCCGAGCGGATCGACTCCAGCGAGGCGCGCGACGGCTTCATCCTCGACGGCTTTCCCCGCACGACGCCACAGGCCGAGGCGCTCGACACCAAGCTTTCCCAGCTGGGGCGGGGGGTGACCGCGGTGCTGCTGATCGACGTCTCCGACGACGAGGTCGTGCGGCGACTCGGCGGCCGACGCACCTGCGAGGCCAACGGGCACGTCTTCCACGTCGAGTTCGAACCACCGCAGCAGGAGGGCGTCTGCGACATCGACGGCTCGCCGCTGATCGTCCGCGACGACGACGAGCCCGAGGTGATCCGCAAGCGGCTCGAGACCTACCACGAGAAGACCAAGCCGCTCGTCTCCTACTACGACGACCGCGGCGTCCTGCGGCGGATCGCGGGGGAGGCCTCGCCCGACGAGGTGGCTGACCAGGTTCGCCGCACGCTGGCGACGCTGCGGATGGAGCAGGACGAGGCCGTCTAGATTCGTCCGCGAGCCCGCCGCCCGCGCCCACTAGCGTGTACCGAATGATCATCAAGAAGACCCCGGAGCAGGTCGACCAGATGGCCGCCTCCGGCGCGGTCCTCGTCCGCTGCCTGAAGATGCTGGCCGCGAAGGCGCGGCCCGGCGTCACGACCGAGGAACTGGACACGGCGGCGGAGAAGTTCATCCGCTCGCAGGGGGCGACGCCTGCCTTCAAGGGCTATCGCGGCTTCCCGGGCTCGATCTGCGCCTCGCCCAACTCGATGGTCGTCCACGGGATCCCCGGGAGCTACGAGCTGAAGCGCGGCGACGTGATCTCAATTGACGTCGGCGTGGTCAAGGACGGCTGGGTCTCCGACGCGGCGATGACGCTGCCGATCGGCTCGGTCAGTCCCGAGGCGCAGAAGCTCCTCGACGTGACCAAAGCTTCGCTCTTCGCCGGGGTCGAGCAGATGCGGCCCGGCAACCACCTCGGCGACGTCTCCAGCGCGATCCAGCGGACGGTGGAGATCGAGGGCCTCTCGATCATTCGCACGCTGGTCGGCCACGGGATCGGCCGCGACATGCACGAGGAACCGCAGGTCCCGAACTTCGGCGAGCCCGGCAAGGGACCGGAGCTAGAGGAGGGGATGGTGCTGGCGATCGAGCCGATGGTCAACGCCGGCGGCCCGCTGGTGCAGATGGGTGACGACGGCTGGTCGGTCTATTCCGAGGACGGGACGCTCGCCGCCCACTTCGAGTTCACGGTCGCCGTGACCCCTGACGGGCCGCGGATCCTCACTCCCTGGCACGAAGACGACTAGGCAGAGCGACTAGCCGGACAGCCAGCCGGGTAGTCTTCCCCTTGCGGTGGGGCGCCGCTACGGGAAGGAGAGGTTCTTGCGTGTCCGAAGCTGTGCCCGCCTCGCGCTCTCGCTGCTGACCGCGCTGGTCGCCTTCGCGATCGCCGCCCCCCTCGCTCCGGCGGCCCCGGCGCCGTACGGGACCAACGATGCCGGCGGCTTCCGCAACGTGTTGCCGCCGGGGGAGAACGGCACCGCCAGCTTCAACCAGATCCTCGCCTTCCGCGGCCCGGGCTTGCTGCCGTCGCACTTCGCCGACCAGCAGCCGCTCTACGAAAACCTCCTTTACGCAGCGCCGACGCTGACCGAGGACCAGATCCCCAACTACTTCAAGGACGCCACCTTCGGTGTCCCCGCCGGCGAAGTCGAATCGGAAATCGAACCCCGCCCCGGGGCGACGATCGTCCGCGACAAAGCCTTTGGCGTTCCCCACGTCTACGGCGTCACCCGCGCCGACACGATGTTCGGCGCCGGCTACGCGGGGGCGGCCGACCGTCTCTTCTTGATGGACGTGCTGCGCCATACCGGCCGCGCCGAACTCGCCTCCTTCCTCGGCGGCTCCAATGCCGGTGCCGACGCCAGCCAGTGGGGATTCGCCCCCTACACCGAAGCCGACCTAGAAGCGCAACTGGCGCAGGCGCCGCAGCTCTACGGCGCCTCCGGCCAGCAGGCGGTCGACGACGTCAACACCTACGTCGAAGGGATCAACGCCTACGTCGCCGCCGCCAGACTCGACCCGAAACTCAAACCGGGCGAGTACACGCTGCTGAACAAGTCGATGGAACCGTGGAAGGCGACCGACGTGATCGCGATCGCCTCGCTGGTCGGCGGCATCTTCGGCCAGGGCGGCGGCAACGAGCTGAACTCGGCGCTGACGATGCAGGCCTTCGTCAAGCGGATGGGAAAGGTGGCCGGGCGCAAGGCCTGGGCGAACTTCCGCTCCAAGAACGACCCGGAGGCGCCGACCACCGTCTCCAAGCGTTTCCCGTATGAGACCCGCAGCGCCTTCGCCAAGCGCGGCCTGGCGCTGCCGAAGCCGGGCAGCGTCCGCTTCACCGAGACCGCCAGCGCTTCGGTCGCGCCGGGACGCTCGACCGCAACCGTCGGCCAGCGCCTGCAGGCAGCGATCGAAGCGGCCGGCCACGCCTCCAACTGGGAGCTCGTCTCCGCCAAGGAGTCGGCGACCGGCCACCCGATCGCGGTGATGGGGCCCCAGGTCGGCTACTTCGTGCCGCAGATCCTGCAGGAGGTCGACCTGCATGGGCCCGGCATCGACGCCCGCGGCGCCGCCTTCCCTGGGGTCAGCCTCTACGTCCAGCTCGGCCACGGCCGCGACTACGCCTGGAGCGCGACGACGGCGACCTCCGACAACGTCGACACCTTCGCCGAGGTCCTCTGCAAGGACAAGTTCCACTACCTCTACCGCGGCAGGTGCCTGGCGATGGAAAAGCTCGAAAAGAGCGAGAGCTGGACCCCGAACGCCGCCGATACGACGCCCGCGGGCTCGCAGACGCTGGTCGCCTACCGCACCGTGCACGGGATCGTCTACGCCCGCGGCAAGGTCGGCGGCAAGAAGGTCGCCTTCGTCCGCCAGCGCAGTACCTACGGCCACGAGGCCGACTCGGTGGTCGGGTTCGCGCAGCTGAACGAACCGGGGGTGGTGACGGGACCGGCCGGCTTCAAGAAGGCCGTCTCCAACATCAACTTCCTCTTCAACTGGAGCTACGTCGACTCCGAACACATCGCCTACGCGCTCTCGGGCTGGATGCCGCAGCGGGCGAAGGGGACCTCGCCCGACTTCCCCGTCCTCGGCACCGGCAAGTACGACTGGCAGGGCTACAAGCCGGCGAATCGGACTGCCAGCTGGCTGCCGTTCGGCAAGCACCCGCAGGCGGTCGACCCGCCCTTCCTCGTCTCCTGGAACAACAAGCAGGCGCCGGGCTGGGCGGCGGCCGACGACAAGTACAGCTACGGGCCGCTGTTTCGCTCGCAGATGATCGCCGACAAGGTCAAGGCGGCGACCAAGGGCAAGAAGAAGATGACGATCACGCAGCTCGTCCAGGCGATGGAGGAACCGGCGACCCAGGACCTACGCGGCTACCGGCTGCTGCCGACGATCTTCAAGGCGGTCGGCAAGCCCTCCTCGCCGAAGCTGCGCCGGGCGCTGGCGACGCTGAAGGCGTGGCACGAACACGGCGCCCACCGCCGCGACCTCGATCGCGACGGCGTCTACGAGGAAAACGACGCGGTCGAACTGATGGACGCCTGGTGGCCGAAGCTGGTCGAAGGCGAGTTCAAGCCGGTGCTGGGGGCGAAGGCCTACGCGGCGCTGGAAGGGATGGTGCGGACCGGCAGCTACACCGGCGGCTCGCCGACCGAACCGGACTTCTCTGACGGCTGGTGGAGCTACGTCTCCAAGGACCTGCGCGACCTCTTCGGCCCGCGGCCGAAGGGCGCCTGGAGCCGGGTCTACTGCGGCAAGGGCTCGAAGAAGCAGTGCCGCCGCATCCTCCAGCGGACCCTCGCGGCGGCGCTGAAGACCACCCCGCGGCAGCTCTACGGCGGCGGCGACGGCGCCTGCGCCTCGAACCCGCAGCCCGCCTGCTTCGACCAGAACCGCCCCGCGGTGACCGGCGGCATCTCCCTGCCCCCGTTCCCCTTCCAGAACCGGCCGACCTTCCAACAGGTGGTGACGGTGGGCCAGAAATTGCAGCGGTGATGTGGGGGAGGGGTGGGGGGTCCCCTCTCCGGACACATCTCGCTATGGCTCGATGTTGAGTGTCCTGAGAGGAGACCCCCGACCCCTCCTGCAAGCGCCTGCCGTCCGGTGTGGGCGAAGAACCATGATGCGTAATGCTTTAGCTGCAATCATTGTCCAGTGGACCTTGAGCTTGCGATCCTGCGGATGCGGCATGTGCATGGGGTTCTTCCGAAGAATTTGTCGTCCACCGGCATATGACGGGAGAGCGACGTTTCCCGATGGGTCCTCGTGGCAACATCCTGCGAGTGGATCAGGAGACCTTCTCTGCAGTCGATCAGTTCATCGCCGAGACGATCGTCGCGGAGGACGAGGGGCTGCGTGGGGCTGTTGAAGCTGCTGAGGCGGCTGGGCTGCCGTCGATCCAGGTTTCGCCGCCGCAGGGGAGGCTGTTGCAGCTGCTGGTCCGGCTGGTCGGCGCCAAGCGGATCCTCGAGTTCGGGACGCTGGGCGGTTACAGCGCGATCCTGATGGCGCGGGCGCTGCCGGAGGAGGGGCGGTTGATCACGCTGGAGGCGGAGGCGGAGTACGCGGAGGTGGCGCGGAGGAGTATCGACGCCGCTGGCGTTGGGGGAAAGGTCGAGATCCGGGTCGGGCCGGCGCTGGAGGCGCTTCCGGACTTGGACGGGGAGGAGCCCTTCGACCTCGTCTTCATCGACGCCGACAAGGTCAACACCCCCAACTACTTCGCCTCGGCGCTCGATCGCACCCGGCCGGGCGGCCTGATCGTCGCCGACAACGTCGTCCGCGACGGCACCCTTGCCGATCCCAACGGCGACGAGGCGTCTCAGGCGCAGCGCCGCCTGCACGAGATGCTGGCGGAGGAGCCGCGGGTCAGTGCCACCACCGTCCAGACCGTCGGCGTCAAGGGCTACGATGGCTTCCTGATCGCTCTCGTCGAGCCTAAAAGCGCCTAGCGGCAGCAGGCGTCGCCGAGGCTTCGCCCCTGCTATCTTTCCCGGTCGGCCTTGTTGGCCGGTTGGTTCGTCCTACCGTCCGATTCATGGGGCGCGTGGGAATCCTGTTGTCGATACGAGATCCGGAGCAATGAAGGTTCGAGCTTCCGTCAAGCCGATGTGCGAGAAGTGCAAGGTAATCCGCCGAAACGGGGCGGTCCTGGTGATCTGCCAGAACCCGCGCCATAAGCAGAGGCAGGGCTAGCCATGGCACGGATCGCCGGCATCAACATCCCGGTCAACAAACGGGTTGAAATCGGGCTCACCTACATCTTCGGGATCGGGCAGTCGACGGCGCAGAAGATCCTCGCCGAGACCGGCGTCGACCCCGGCACCCAGGTCAAGGACCTGACCGAGGACGAGGTGATGAAACTTCGCGAGGCGGTCGAGAATCGCGAGGTCGAGGGCGACCTCCGGCGCGAGCGCTCGCAGAACGTCAAACGGCTGATGGAGATCGGCTCCTACCGTGGCCTCCGTCACCGCCGCGGTCTTCCCGTCCGCGGCCAGCGGACCAAGACCAACGCCCGCGGCCGCAAGGGTCCCCGGCGCCTCAGCGTCGCCGGTAAGCGCAAGGTATAGGCACCGAGATGGCTGAGAAAAAACCCGCCAAAGGGCGCACCCGCCGCCGCGTCAAAAAGAACGTCACCTACGGGCAGGCGCACATCAAGACTTCCTTCAACAACACGATCGTCACCCTGACCGACACCGACGGCAATGTGATCGCCTGGGAGTCGGCCGGCTCGGCCGGGTTCAAAGGCTCCCGCAAGTCGACCCCGTTCGCCGCCCAGGTGACTGCCGACGCGGCCGCCAAAAAGGGGATGGAACACGGCCTGGAGCGGGTTGAAGTCTTCGCCAAGGGCGCCGGCTCGGGTCGCGAGACCGCGATCCGCTCGCTGCAGGCCGCCGGCCTCGACGTCACCACCGTCAAGGACGTCTCGCCGCAGGCCCACAACGGCTGCCGGCCGAAGAAGCGGAGGAGGGTCTAGTGGCTCGCGACACCGCCCCGCAGTGCAAGCAGTGCCGGCGCGAGGGCCAGAAGCTCTTCCTCAAGGGTGAGCGCTGCTTCACCGACAAGTGCGGGGTCGAGCGCCGCTCCTACCCGCCCGGCGAGCACGGCCGCGGCCGGCTGCGTCAGAGCGAGTACCGGGTGCAGCTGCGCGAGAAGCAGAAGACCCGCCGCTACTACCAGGTGCTGGAGAAACAGTTCCGCGCCTACTACGACAAGGCCTCGCGCCAGGACGGCGTCACCGGCGAGAACCTGCTGCGCCTGCTCGAGTCCCGCTTCGACAACGTCCTCGTTCGCCTCGGCTTCGCCGCCTCGCGGCGCCAGGCGCGCCAGCTGATCACCCACGGCCACTGGCAGATCAACGGCCGGCGCGTGAACATCCCCTCGTACCAGGTACGACCCGAAGACATCATCTCGATCAAGGCCGGATCGAAAGCCACCGACACGATCCAGCGGGCCACGGAACTCGTCTCCACGGTTCCCGCCTGGCTGCAGGCCGATCACGATGCCCTCACCGCCAAGGTCCTGCGCTACCCCGAGCGCTCCGAGATCTCGGCGCCGGTCCAGGAGCAGCTGATCGTCGAGCTGTACTCCAAGTAGTCCGGAAACCGACCTCAGAACCACCAGAGCAAGGAACTCATGACCACCGATTTCCAGGTCCCCCGCATCACCTCCGAGAAAGTCGACGACCGTCGCGGCACCTTCACGATCGAGCCGCTCGACAAGGGCTTCGGCTACACGTTCGGCAACAGCCTTCGTCGCGTCCTCCTCTCCTCGCTCGGCGGTGCCGCCATCACCAGCGTCCGCATCGAGGGCGTCGCGCACGAGTTCTCGACCGTGCCCGGCGTCAAAGAGGACGTCACCGACATCATCCTCAACCTCAAGGACCTCGTCGTCCGCATGCACACCGACGCCGACGAGGTCGAGGCGCCGCTGGTCGCCACCGGCCCCGGCGAGGTCAAGGCCAAGGACATCGACCTGCCCTCCGGCGTCGAGATCCTCAACCCCGAGGCGCCGATCGCCACGCTCGAGAAAAAAACCAAACTCGAGGTCTACCTGACGATCGGTCGCGGCCGCGGCTACTCGCCGGCCGAAGAGAACAAGTCCGACGAGCAGCCGATCGGCGTGATCCCGATCGACTCGATCTTCTCGCCGATCCGGCGCGCCTCCTACGCGGTTGAATCTGCCCGCGTCGGCCAGCGCACCGACTACGACAAGCTCACCCTCGACCTCGAGACCGACGGCTCGATCGAGCCGGGCGCGTCGCTGCGCGAGGCCTCCGAGATCCTGATCAAGAGCCTGGCGATCTTCACCGATGCCGACCGGGTCGAGGAGCTGACCGCGCGTGAACCCGCCCCACCGGCCCCGAGCGACGGCTTCTCCGGGGGCGGGGACGGTGGCGTCGCCGCCGCCAACGGCCTCGACGAGATCCTGATCGAGGAGCTCGAACTGGGTGTCCGCTCCTACAACTGCCTCAAGCGCGCCGGCGTGCAGACCGTCGGCGACCTCGTGCGCAAGTCGCGCGCGGAACTGAACGCGATCCCCAACTTCGGTCAGAAGTCGATCGAGGAAGTGATCGAGACCCTGCACTCCCGCGGCCTCGACCTGCAGGCGGACTAAGGGTCTCGACGAGAGCGGAGCGGACTGATGCGGCACAAGAAGAAGCGGAACAAGCTCAGCCGCGACTCCGCCCACCGCGAGGCGCTGCTCTCGAACCTCTCGAAGCAGCTGATCGAGCACGAGCGGATCCAGACCAGTCAGGCCAAGGCCAAGGCGGTGAAGCCCGAGGTCGAGAAACTGATCACCCTCGCCAAACGCGGCGACCTGCACGCCCGCCGCCAGGCGCTGGCCACGCTCCACAACGACAAGTTCATCGTCCACAAGCTGTTCGACGAGGTGGCACCCCGCTACGCGGAGCGCCCCGGCGGTTACACCCGCATCGTCAAGCTCGGTCCGAGGAAGTCCGACTCGACCGAGATGGTCTACCTAGAGCTGGTCTGAGGGGCCGGGGTCGGGGGACCCTCGTTCTGACAAGTCGCAGTGCTAATTAGCACTGCGACTTTGAGTATCCGCCAGCCCGAGGGTCCCCCGACCCCGGCTTCGACAGTCGCAGAAGGACCGGCTCAGTACGTGACCGACTCGAGGTAAAGCCCGTAAGGAGGGGCGGTGTCGCCTGCCTCGGTGCGGGAGGCACCCCCTAGGAGGGAGATGAAGCTGTCTACGGGTCTGCGGCCGGAGGCTACTTCCAGCTGGGTGCCGACTAGGACGCGGACCATGTTGCGCATGAAGGCGTCGGCGGTGATGCGGAAGGAGAGGATGTCGCCTTCGTCGGTCCAGGAGGCGCTGAGGACGTCGCGGTCGAAGCGGACGTGGTCGGTCTGGGTGGGGGTGAAGGCCGTGAAGTCGTGGGTGCCGGGGAGGGCGGCGGCGCAGGCGTCGAGGGCCTCGCGGTCGACGCGGTGCGGCCACCAGAGCGCCTTGCCGAGCTCGAAGGGGCTGGGGGAGGAGCGGGCGAGGAGGCGGTAGCGGTAGCTGCGCGCCTTGGCGTCGTGGCGGGCGTTGAAGCCGTTGGCGACGGGCGCCGCGGCGGTGACGGCGACGTCTTCGGGGAGGAGGCCGTTGAGGCGACGCGTCAGGTCCTCAGGGGGCTCGGCGGGGGTGTCGAAGCTCGCCACCTGGCCGAACGCGTGGACGCCGGTGTCGGTGCGTCCGGCGACCGTCAGCTCGACCGGTTCGCGCAGGACCGTCGCTAGCGCCGCCTCCAGCTCGCCCTGCACCGTCCGCAGCTCGGGCTGCCGGGCCCAGCCGCGGAAGCCGCTGCCGTCGTATTCGACGTCGAGCCTGACGGTGGTCACGGCGGCAGTATCCCCGAACCCTAGAATCGGGTCGGTGCGCATCCTCCTCACCAACGACGACGGCATCTCCGCGCCAGGGCTGCAGGCCGCTCGCCGCGCCCTGGTCGAGCTCGAGGGGGTCGAGGTCGACGTCATCGCGCCCGACTCCAACCGCAGCGCGATCGGGCGGGGCATCACCACCCGCTCGCCGCTCAGCGTCGAGGAGGTCGCCTTCGCGGACGGCCGTGTCGGCTACGCCACCGACGGCACTCCGGTCGACTGCGTCCGCTTCGCCGAGCTGGGGCTGGTCGGCGGCCGTCCCGACCTGATCGTCTCCGGGATCAACCACGGCGCCAACCTCGGCGACGACATCACCTACTCGGGCACGGTCGCGGCGGCGCTGGAGGGGATCATCCTCGGCATCCCCGCGATCGCAGTCTCCCAGCAGTCCTCGGCCGGCGGCCTCGGCTACGTCAGCGGCAAGTTCGACTTCACCGTCGCCGCCCCCTTCACCGCCCAGCTGGTCAGTCGCCTGCGCGAGGTGTCGATGCCGGAGGCGACCCTCATCAACGTCAACTGCCCCTGCACCGAGCCGAGCGGGGTCGAGGTGACGAAGCTCGGCAAGCGGATCTACAACGACAAGCTAAAACTGGTCCGCGAGAGCGACGGGCGCAAGCACTACGAGATCTACGGCTGGCAGCCCGGCTACGAGGAGATTGAGGGCACCGACCTCTACGCGGTCGCCAATGGCCGCATCGCGGTCACCCCGATCCACTTCGACCTCACCGACCACGGCGGCATCGAGCGGCTGCAGGGCTGGGGCTTCGAGGAGATGCTGGCGGCCAGCGCGGCGACGGCGTGAGCGCTCCCCACGAGCAGCGCGCCGAGGAGCTGCGTGAGCTCCTCGCCCACCACAACCACCTCTACTACGTCCTCGACGACCCCGAGATCGGCGACGACGAGTACGACGCGCTGCTGAGTGAGCTGCGGGCGCTGGAGGAGGCGCACCCGGAGCTGCGGACGCCGGATTCGCCGACCCAGCGGGTCGGGGCGCCGCCGCTCGACCGCTTCGAGCAGGTCGAGCACCTCGAGCAGATGCTCTCGCTCGGCAACGCCCGCAACGAGGAGGAGCTGCGGGGGTGGGAGAACCGGATCGCCAACCACCTCAAGCGGATGGACATCGCCGCCTCGGAGTTCAGCTACACGACCGAGCCGAAGATCGACGGCCTCGCGATCACCCTCACCTACGAGGAGGGGGTGCTGGTCCGCGGCGCCACCCGCGGCGACGGGCGGATCGGCGAGGACGTGACCCAGAACCTGCGCACGATCGGCTCGGTGCCACTGCGGATTAGCGGCGACGCTCCCGAGCTGATCGAAGTCCGCGGCGAGGTCTACCTGCCGATCGCCGCCTTCAAAGCGCTGAACGAGCGCCGGGCCGAGGCGGGGGAACCGACCTTCGCCAACCCGCGCAACTCCGCCGCCGGCTCGATCCGCCAGCTCGACCCCTCGCTGGCGGCCGAACGGCCGCTCTCGACCTGGTTCTACGGGATCGGGGCGGTGAGCGGGCTCGACCTGCCGACCCACATGGCCGAGGTCGAATGGCTGCGCGAGAAGGGCTTCAAGGTCAACCCGGACACCGAGCACCACGAGGGCGTCGAGGGGGTCGTCAAACGCTGCCGCTGGTGGGAGGAGCGCCGCGACGAGCTCGACTACGAGATCGACGGCGTCGTCGTCAAGGTCGACGAGAAGGCGCTCTGGCGCGAGCTCGGGGTCGTCGGGCGGGAGCCGCGCTGGGCGATTGCCTGGAAGTTCCCGCCGACGACGGCGACGACGAAGCTGAAGAAGGTGGTCTGGAACGTCGGCCGCACCGGCCACCTCGTCCCCTTCGCGATGCTGGAGCCGGTCCACGTCGGCGGCGTCACCGTCACCACCGCCACCCTCCACAACGAGGAGGACCTCGCCCGCAAGGAGGTCCGGGAGGGCGACGAGGTGGTGGTGATGCGGGCCGGCGACGTGATCCCGCAGGTGGTCTCGCCGATCATCCAGCGGCGCCCGAAGGGGACGCGGAAGCCGAAGCCGCCGAAGAAATGCCCCGCCTGCGGGACCGAAACGGTCAAACCCGAGGACTCGGTCTTCACGATCTGCCCCAACCGCACCGGCTGCCCCGGGCAGTCGTTCCAGGCCGTCAAGCACTTCGTCAGCAAGGGGGCGATGGACATCGACGGGATGGGGGAAAAGCAGGCGCTGCGCTTCCTCCAGGAAGGCCTGATCGCCGACGTCGCCGACATCTACGACCTCACCGAGGAGCGTCTGGTCGAACTCGAGCGCTTCGGCGAGACCTCGGCCCGCAACCTCGTCGCCTCGATCGAGGCGTCGCGTCAGCGTCCCTTCAAACGCGTCCTCTACGCGCTCGGCCTACCCGGCGTCGGCTACGTCACCGCCGAAACGCTGGCCGACCACTTCGGTTCGATCGACGCCCTGCACGAGGCCGACCCGGAGGCGATCGAGGAGGTCGAGGGGGTGGGGCCGATCATGGCAGTGCAGATCAGCGAGTCGATCACCGACGACGCCACCTGGGCGCTGGTCGAGAAACTGCGCCAGAAGGGCCTGCGGCTGGAGGCCGACCCCGGCGAACGGCGCCAGGAGGGCGGCCCGCTGGAGGGCAAGACTGTCGTCCTCACCGGCACCCTGCCGGAGCTGACCCGCGACGAGGCCGCGGCGATGGTCAAGTCAGCCGGCGGCAAGGTGACCAGCTCGGTCTCGAAGAAAACCGACTACGTCGTCGCCGGCGACAACCCGGGCTCCAAGCTCGCCAAAGCCGAGAAATTCGGGACCGAGATCCTCGACGAAGCGAGCCTGCGCGAGCTGGTCGGTCAGTAGCCGGCAACGGCGCCGGCGATCCGGTCCTGGTCGAGGTGGGCGAGGCTGAGGTTGCCGACGCCCGCCATCAGGACCGAGAAGGCCATCACCCGGCCGCTGCGGTTGAAGCAGTAGCCGGAGAGGTTGCTGACGCCGCTGATCGTGCCGGTCTTGGTGCGGCAGCGGCCGTAGGCGGCGGTGCCGTCCATGCGGCTGGCGACGGTGCCCTCGTGGCCGGCCAGGGCGAGGTCCTGAATGAACTCCTCGCCGGCCGGGTCCTCCAGCATCCCCAGCAGCAGGTCGACGATCTCGCGCGGGCTGGAGCGGTTGGAGCGGGTGAGGCCGGAGCCGTCGACGGCTTGGACCGAGGAGCCATGGGAGCGGGCGAAGGCCTCGACCACGCCGGCGCCCGCGGCGGTGGTGCCGGCGCCGCCGAATTCGGCTCCCAGCAGCTTGATCAGGGTCTCGGCGAAGAAGTTGTCGGAGTAGACGTCGGTGAGGTTGACGATCCGGTCGAGGCTGGGGGAGCGGACGAGGGCGACCCGCTCGGCGTTCGGCGGCGTCGGACGGAGGGCGACCTGCGGCGGTACGCGGACGCCGGCCTTGCGCAGGGAGCCGACCAGCTTCGTCGCCGCCAGCTTCGCCGGGTCGGAGGAGAAACCGCTAGCGCTGGTGGCGCCGCGGAAGCCCGAGTTGAAGGCGAGCCCGGAGAGCGGGCCGATATAGGGGCTGGTGCCATAGCCGGAATCGGCGACGCCGCGGCGGCGGTCGAAGATCGAATCGTCGGCGTAGAGGCGGCCGGTGATCGAGGTGATCCCCGCCGCCTTGATCTGCGGGGTCAACGAGAAGATGTTGGTGCCGAGGCCGCCGAGGTAGCTGCCGTAGAAGCCAGGCGTCCCCAGGGCGGGGTCGCCGCCGCCCTGGAGGTAGAGGCTGCCGTGAAGGACCCCGTTCGAGTCGACGCGGCCGTCGCGGAAGACCTTGGTCGAGATCCGGTGGTCGGGCCCGAATTTGGACAGCGCGGCGGAGGTCGTGAACAGCTTCATGTTCGAGGCCAGCGGCCGCGAGCGGCCGGGGGCGCTGGCGCACATCACCTGCCCGGATGCGGTGTCGACCACGAGCAGGCCGCTGGCCGAACCGCCGCCCTGGAGCAGCCACGCGCGCATCCGGTCACACGTGCTGGAGCCCTGGGCGACGCCCGCCAAAAGGAGGAAAAGGCCCGCTGAGGCGACCAAAAGCGGGAGCAGGATGCGTTTCACTGGGTTTCCGAACACGGCAGATGCGGAAGGTAGCGGTCGAGGATGACCTCTTCCCCTGGAATACTGCACGTATGGGTGAAGTCGTAGACATCGAGTCCAAACCGCGGAAGCGGAAAGGCCGGCGCAAGAAGCCCTCGAAGACCGCCCTGGTGCTCGGCGGCGGCGGCTTCACGGGCGGCGTCTACGAGATCGGCGCCCTGCGGGCACTCGACCTGCTCGCCGTAAACAGCACCGTCAACAACTTCGACGTCTACGTCGGCACCAGCGCCGGCTCCTTCGTCGCCGCGATGCTGGCCAACGGTGTCAGCCCCGAGGAAATGATGCAGGTGATCAATTCCGACGACGACATGGGGCTGCAGGACCTCGACCTCGACAAGGTGCTCAGGCCCAACTACCTCGGCTTCCTCGCCAAGGGAGCGGCTCTGCCGCTGCGCACGCTCGAGCTGCTGCGCTCGCTGGTGCGGATCGGCGAGTTCTCGGCGATGGACATCGGCGTCGGCCTGGCCGAGGCGCTGCCGACCGGCCTCTACTCCGGCGCCGGCCTCTCCGAGTACGTCGAGGAAGCGCTCAGCGACGCCGGCCGCGTCAACGACTTCCGCCTGCTCGAGCACGAGCTCTACCTCACCGCCACCGACCTCGACACCTGCGAGCGGATCGTCTTCGGCGAAGACGAGTGGTCCGACGTGCCGATCTCGAAAGCGGTCGAGTGCTCGACCTGCCTGCCGATCGTCTACAAGCCGGTCGACCTGAAAGGGCGCCAGTTCGTCGACGGCGGCATCCGTTCGACCACCAACGTCGACATCGCGGTCGAAAAGGGCGCCAAGTTCATCGTCGTCGTCAACCCGCTCGTCCCCTTCGTCAACGACTTCGAGACGACGATCCCGACGGTCACCGGCCGCCGCGTCCGTCGCGTCTCCGACATGGGCCTGCCGGCGATCGCCAACCAGACCTTCCGCCTGATCGCCCACGCCCGCCTGCACCAGGCGGTCGAGCAGTGGCAGGAGAAGTACCCGGGCGTCGACATCATCCTGCTAGAGCCCGAGCCCAACGACGAGCTGATGTTCGGCACCCCGATCATGGACTACTCGCGCCGCCTCAAGATCGCCCGCCACGGCTTCGAAACCGTCACCGCCGCCCTCGCCGCCGACTACGACCGCTACAAGGAGATTGCCGAGCGCCACGGCCTCGAGATCTCCGAGCGCCGCGTCCGCCGCGTCGTCGAGCAGGCCTCCGAAGAGGAGCCCGAGCAAACCTCCGCCTGGAAGCGCGTCCTCGAGCAGACGACGTCGGTTCTGCTGCGGCAGTCGGGCGAAGCTTCTTAGTCCTTCGGACGCTGGGGGAGGACTCGGGTGGGGGTCGCTGGGAGCACCTCCGCCGCGAGAAACGTCTTGGGCTGACGCTTTGAGCTGTAGGCGCGGCTCCATGCTGAGTACCCACCGACCCCCACCCGAGTCCTCCTATCTACCTCGGAGTCAGGCGCTAGCCCGTCCAGCAGAACCTGTCGATGAGGGGATGTGGGTACCCCCTCTGGGTACTCAGCATGGAGCCGCGCCAGAAACGCTTGAGGCGTCAGCCGGGGCGATTCTCGCGGCGGAGGTGCTCCCAGAGGGGGTACCCACATCCCCTTTCCAAACCCCAGCTGGGACGGAGCTACGCCGCGTAGAGCTGCTCGATGGCAGCTTCATGCTTTTGAGCTACGACAGCTCGCTTGACCTTGAGCGTGGGGGTCAGCTCGCCTGACTCCTGGGAGAGGTCGTGGGGGAGGATGGCGATCTTCTTGACCTGCTCGACGCGGGCGAAGTTCTCGTTGATCTTGTCGACGTGGGCTTCGATCGCGGCCTTGACGTCGGGGTTCTGCGCGAGCTGGGCAGGGTCCTCGGGGAGGTTGTTCTCCTGGGCGTATTTGACCGCCTCTTCGGGGTCGAGGGTGACCAGCGCCACCAGATAGGGACGGCGGTCGCCGACGACGACGCACTGGGAGACCAGCGGGTGCTGCTTGATTTCGGCCTCGAGGTTGGCGGGGGTGATGTTCTTGCCGCCCGCGGTGATGATGATGTCCTTTTTGCGGCCGGTGATCTTGATGAAGCCGTCGGGCTCGATCTCGCCGATGTCGCCGGTGTGGAGCCAGCCGTCGACGATCGTCTCCGCCGTCGCCTCCGGGTTCTTGTGGTAGCCCTGGAAGACGTTCGGGCCCTTGACGAGGATCTCGCCGTCGTCGGCGATCTTCACCTCGCAGCCCGGGAACGGTTTGCCGATCGTCCCGACCTTGAAGTCGTCGGGCGTGGAGATCGTTGCCGCGGTCGAGGTCTCGGTCATCCCCCAGCCCTCGAGCACGAGCACCCCGGCGGCGTCGAAGAAGCGGAGGATCTCCGGGTTGATCGGGGCCGCGCCGGAGACGGCGAGGCGGATGCGGCCGCCAAAGAGGCCACGGATTTTCGACAGCACTTTCTTATCCGCGAAGTCGTACTGGCGCTGCCGCAGGAAGCCGGGCTTGCGGCCGGCCCGTTCGGCCGCGCGCATCTTCTCGCCGACCCCGATCGCCCAGTTGAAGATCGCCTTTTTGGCCCCGCCCTCTTTCTCGATCGCGCTGGTCGCGGCGGTGTAGATCTTCTCGAAGATCCGCGGCACCGAGGGAAAGTAGGTCGGTTTCAGTTCGGCCAGGTTCGGGAGGATCTTCAGCGGGTCGCGCTCCCAGTAGGCGAGCGTGGTGCCGAGATCGAAGGTGCCGAACTGGATCAGCAGGGCGAAGGAGTGGGCGAGGGGCAGGTAAAGGTAGGCGAGGTCTTCGTCCTCGATGACGCTGACTCCGTTGACCATGTCCAGCATCGACCGGTAGTTGCCGTGGCTGATGATGCAGCCCTTCGGCGGCCCGGTGGTGCCCGAGGTGTAGATGAAGGTGCAGATGTCCTCCGGCGTGACGGCTTCGTAGAGCGTCGCCCAGGTGGCGTCGTCGCCACCGGCGCCTTTGGCGGCAAGGTCCTCCATCGAGATCGCGTCCTCGGCGCTGCCGGTCATCAGCACGATCTGCTCCAGCTTCGGCAGCTGGTCGCGGACCTGGCGCACCTTCTCCAACTGTTCGGCGTCCTCGACCACGACCACCTTCGAGTCCGAGTTGTCGAGGACGTAACGGCACTCCTCGGGCGAGTTCGTCTGGTAGATCGGGACGACGGTGGCGCCGATCGAGAGCGCCGCGAAGTCGAAATAGGTCCACTCGGCCCGGGTGTTGCCGAGGATCGAGACCCGGTCGCCCTTCTCGACTCCGAGGGTGACGAGCCCGAAGGCGAGGGGTCGGACGATCTCCCGCACGTCCTCAAAGGTCTTGCTCACCCACTGGTCGCCCTCCTTGTAGCGGACGGCGACCTTGGGGCCGTACTGCTCGGCCGCGCGCGGCAGCAGGTCGGCGACGGTCTTCGAGTTGGTGCCTCTCCCCGACATCTGCCGGGGGAGTCTAGTTCAGCGCTGCGTCTGGCGGGAAGCCTGCCGCGAGCCGCTGGCGCTGAGGCTGCGCATCGAAACTTCGAACAACGTCCTGTCGATCCGGCCGTGGTAGATCGGGACCCCCATCTGGACGCATTTCCCGATCACCTCCTGTCGCTCCATGTGCAGCTGGTCGGCGAGCTCGGCAGGCGTCAGGTGATGGGCCATCGATGACCTCCAGGTCGTTGAAAATGGGTAGCACCATGTGTACCGCGCCGGCCGGATGGCGTCAACGGGATAATGGGGTCAGTGTCCTCTGAAGTCGCCGTAAAGCCGCTGCCTCGGCGGGGCAGGCTCTGGGTCATCGCCGTGCTGGCGCTGGGCCTGTTCGCGCTCGGCTATACGATCGTCGAGACGTCGACGCAGGAGGCGGACGATTCCGTCGTCCGCCTCGACGGGATCGAAGACGCCCAGCGCCTCTTCGGCGGCATCCCCCAGGAAGGCGACCGCCTCGGGTCCGACGACGCCCCGGTGGCGATCCAGGTCTTCAATGACATCCAGTGCGACGACTGCCGCGACGACTTCCTCGCGACGGTCCCCCAGCTGACCGAACGCTACGTGCGGCCGGGCGACGTGAAGCTGCTCTGGCGCCACTACTCGAACAGCGTCAATCCGGAGCAGCTCGGCTTCTATGGCGCCGAGGCGGCCGCCGAACAGAACTACGGCTGGCAGTACATCTACCTCTTCTTCCGCAACCAGGACGAAGCCGAACGGGTCGGGATCGACGACGAGTACCTGGCCACGGTCGCCGGCGGCGCCCAGGAACTCGACATCGAAGAATGGGAAGCCGACCTCGAGGAGAACGGCCAGAAGGGCGGCCCGATCGAGCAGCGGCTGGAAAGCGACGAGGAGTTGGGCCGTGAGCTCGAAATCCGCACCGGCCAGGGGATGGTCCTCACCGGCCCGAACGGGACCGTGACGCTGCAGGAAGGCCCGTCGCTGGCCGAGGTCGAAGCGGCGATCGCCGAAGTGGCGGCGTAGCCGCGCTTTTACGCGACGCGGCGCAGACGCGCCCGCGGCGCGATCACTTCCCGCCACTCTGAGTCGACGATGTGAGCGGGGGCGGTGGTGGCGAGGAAGTCGCCGAGGATCGCGGCCAGCCCCTCCGGGTCTTCGAGGTTGGGGAAGTGGGCGGCGCGGGGGAGGGTCTCGAAGCGGCAGTTGGGGATCGAGCGCTCGGCTTCGAGTCCGTGCTCTAGGGGAATCGTGCGGTCGCGCTCGCCCCAGACGATCAGCGTCGGCATCTCCTTCAGCAGGTAGAGGCGGTCGCTGGCGCTGACCTTCTGGCCCTGGACGTCGATTACCGAGCGCAGCGTCTGCAGGAAGGCGCGCCGGGAGCCGGGCTCCTGCAGCGGCCCCAGCGCCCGGGCCACCGCCTGCAGGTAGACGCCGGTGGAGTTGCCACGCTCGCGCAGTTTCGCGCCGGTCGCCGCCAGCGCCCCAACCAGGCGCGGCCGCGTCGCCAGCCGCAGCAGCGCCGCCGAGCCGGGCAGCGCCGCCCCGCGCAGCAGCGGGCTGACGTCGTGCCCGAGGCCGCCGCTGGAGATCAGCACCAACCGCTCGGTGCGCTGGGGGAATTGGTAGAAGAACTGCATCGCGACGCCGCCGCCGAGCGAGTGCCCGACGATCGTCGCCCGCTCGACCCCGATCGTCGTCAGCAGGTCGCGGATGCTCGCCGCGTGCGCCCCCAGCGAGTAGTCCCCCCGCGGCGTCGCCGCGTCCCCGTGCCCGATCAAGTCCGGCGCGATCACCCGGTAGTTCGCCGCCAGCCGCTGCGCCACCGCCTCCCAATGCCGTGAGGAATTGATCATCCCGTGGATCAGGACCACGTTCGGCCCGCTGCCGACGGTCCGGTAGACCGCGCGGTGCCCATGCAGGTTCGCCTCATGGACCTCGAAGGCCGGAGCGGGTGGCATGGGAAGACACTAGCGAGGGTGGCCGCCGTGGTTCTTGCGGAATCGCCGGCATTTGCTGATAGAAGTTTGCCCATGCCAGCCTGGGTCTGGATCCTCCTGGCCTTGAGTGCCCTCGGCTTCGTTCTCTGGGTACTCGACGACAGGATGGGACTGGACTTGACCGAGAGATTCGGGAAGGCCCTCGCGATCTTGCTCATCCTGGCCGTACTCGCTGTCCTCCTGCTCAGCTTTCTGAGCGCGGAATGGGAGTGAGTCGAGCGACGTTGTTATCGGGGCGCCCGGATTTGAACCGGGGACCTCACCGACCCGAACGGTGCGCGCTACCAGGCTGCGCCACGCCCCGAGAGGGGTGATTATCTCAGAAGCGGGGAAGCGGCAGCCGGGGAGGCGGCGGCGCTACTTTGGGCGGGAGAGCGGTTCCAAGCGATGACGATGGCGCGCAGGCTGATCCCGACCCTTCTTTTGGCGCTGCTGGCGGTGTGGCCGGCCGGCGCTGCCGGATACCTGCCGCCGGGCTTCATCGGCGTCTCGCCGCAGAACTCGGGGACGGCCAAGGACTACCGGCTGATGCGCGAAGCGGGGGTGTACAGCGTTCGCATGCCGCTCAACTGGAGCTCGGTCGAGCCGGAGAACCCGGCCTTCTCCGAACGCGACTGGGAAGGCTTCGACCACGAGGTGCGGTTGGCGGCGCGGGAAGGAATCGAGATCTTCCCCTTCGTCGCCAGCTCGCCCGAATGGGTCGCCGCGCGGGGGACCGACATCCCGGTCGCCAACGCCTGGCAGCGCCGTGCCTGGGCCTCGTTCGTGCGGGCGGTGGTGCGGCGCTACGGGCCGGAAGGCTCCTTCTGGCGCGAAGAAGCCGAAGAAGAGGAACTGCCCTACCTGCCGATGCGCCGCTGGGAGATCTGGAACGAGGAGAACATCGTCTCCTTCGCTTCCCATCCCGAACCGAAGCGCTTCGCGGTCCTGATGCGGATCGCCGGGCGGATCATCCACCGGGAAGCGCCGGGCTCGAAGGCGATCGTCGGCGGCCTCTTCGGGCGGCCGCTGCAGATCCCGCCCAACGTTGCCTCGGGCGACTTCCTCTCCCGCCTCTACCGCGCCCGGCCGATCAAGCGCTATTTCGACGGCGTCGCCCTCCATCCCTACGTCGCCGACGCCCGGGCGATGGGCGCGCAACTGACCAACCTGCGGCGGATCATGCGTCGACACAACGACGGCGCCACGCCGCTCTACGTGACCGAGCTGGGCTGGGGCTCGCAGAGCGGGCCGACCCGCTGGCAGCGTGGCCTCTGGGGCCAGGCCTACCAGCTCTCGAAGGCCTTCGCGATGCTCTCCGCCAATCGCGACCGCTGGAAGGTCCGCGGCGCCTGGTGGTTCACCTGGACCGACGAGGGCGGCAACTGCAGCTTCTGCCGCTCGGCTGGCCTGCTCACCGGCAAGCGGGAGGGGAAGCCCGCTTGGTACCGGTTCAACGAATGGACCGGCGGCGACGCCGCCACGGTGCCGCGGATCGGCGGCGACCGCAACCCCGTCGATGAAGCCGAAACGCCCCCGCGGGGCGAAGAAGGCATCGCGGAATAGTTAGGCTCCGACTCGAACTTCCAATCGAGATAAAGGAGTTGCGATGGCTTTCTCCGTACCGGACCTGCCGTACCCCTACGACGCGCTCGAGCCTCACATCGACGAGGAAACGATGCGCATCCACCACGACAAACACCACCAGGCCTACGTCGACAAAGCCAACGCCGCCCTCGAGGGCACCGAGTGGGCCGACCGCGACGTCGAGGACGTCCTCCGCAACCTCTCGGCCCTGCCGGGCGACAAGCAGGCGGCGGTCCGCAACAACGCCGGTGGCCACTACAACCACACCCTCTTCTGGCAGATGATGAGCCCCGACGGCGGCGGTGAGCCGGGCGGTGAGCTGGGCTCGGCGATCGGTGACACCTTTGGCTCCTTCGACTCCTTCAAAGAGGAGTTCAAAAACGCCGGCATCGCCCGTTTCGGCTCCGGTTGGGCCTGGCTGGTCAAAGACTCGAGCGGCCTCGCCGTGGTCTCGACGCCGAATCAGGACTCGCCGATCTCCGACGGCACCACGCCGCTGCTCGGCGTCGACGTCTGGGAGCACGCCTACTACCTGAAGTACCAGAACAAGCGCCCGGAATACCTCGACGCCTTCTGGAACATCGTCAACTGGGACTACGTCGCGGAGAGGTTCGCCTCGTAGGTCCGCTGCTCCGAGGCTGCGGGGACCTGCTCCATCGCGTGCTCGGCGAGTGCGGTGATCGTCAGGCTGGGGTTGACGCCGACGTTCGCCGGCACCGCCGAGCCGTCGCAGACGAGCAGGTTCTCGTAGCCGAAGACCCGCTGGTTGGCGTCGACGACGCCGTCCTCGGGTCCGTGTCCGATCACCGCCCCGCCGAGGATGTGGGCGGTGGTCGGCACGTTCAGCAGCGCCTCGGTCATCGAGCTCTGGGCGACGCCGCCGGTGCGCTCGGCCAGCCATTCGGCGGCCTCGTTGGCGACCGGGATGAAGGTCGGGTTCGGTTTCTCCGGGTCCTGTTCGGTCTGCAGCCAGACGTTGCCCGACCGTTTCAGCCTCGGGCGCAGGGCGATCGCGTTGTCGAGCGTCTGCATCACCAGGAGGATGATCGTCCGCCGCGACCAGTTCTTCGGGTAGATCACCTTGGCGAAGCGGACCGGGTGGCGGAACATCTGCCCGAGCAGCTTCAGCGGCCGGGTGACGCGGGTGCCGTCGCCGACCAGCAGCGTGTAGAGGAGGCTCATCGAGTCGCCCGCCTTGCCGTAGCTGACGGTCTCGATATGGGTGTCGGCGTCGGGGTAGATGCTGCCGCTGATCGCCACCCGCTTGGTCAGGTCTTCGGGGTAGTCCTCGGGGACGGTGACGGCGAGGATCATCTCGCTGTTGGTCCGGACCAGCTCGCCGAGGCGCTCGGAGACGCGGGGGAGGGCGTTGTTCAACCGGCAGCGCTGCAGCAGCTTGTTGGTGCCGAGGGCGCCGGCGGCGACCACTACCCCGCGCGCCCGCAGGGTGCGCTTGCCGCGGCCGGGGATCATCCCCGAGCGCTCGCTGCTGACCGTGTAGCCGTCGCTGCCGTCGTAGGCGCCGATCGGGCGGATCTCGGTCACGGTGCGATCGGGGATCACCTCGACCCCGCGCTGTTCGGCCAGGTAGAGGTAGTTCTTGACCAGCGTGTTCTTGGCCCCGACCGGGCAGCCGACCATGCAGCGGGCACAGAGGGTGCAGCCGGTGCGGTCGGGCCCTTCGCCGCCGAAGAAGGGGTCGGGGACGGTCTTCCCGGACTCGCCGAAGTAGATCCCCACCGGGGTCTTCTGGTAGGTGTCGCCGACCCCGATCTGCTCGCCGTACTCGCGCAGGAGGTCGTCGGCGGCGTCGTCGGTCTCGACGTTGACGACGCCGAGCATCCGCTGCGCTTCGGTGTAGTGGGGGGCGAGCTCGCTCTCCCAGTCGGCCAGGTCGGCCCACTGCGGATCCTTGAAGAACTTCGACGGCGGTTTGTAGAGCGTGTTGGCGTAGCCGAGGCTGCCGCCGCCGACGCCGCTGCCGCTGACCACGGAGACGTCCTTGAAGGTCGAGAGGCGGAAGATTCCGCGAAGGCCCAGCCGCGGGGCCCAGAAGTAGCGCCGCAGGTCCCAAGTCGACTTCGGGAAGTCCTTGTCCGTGAAGCGCTTGCCGCACTCCAGGACGGCGACCTTGTAGCCCTTTTCGGCCAGGCGCAGGGCCGACACCGACCCCCCGAACCCGGAGCCGACGACGATCCAGTCGTAGTCGTACTGGCTCATCGGCCCAACCTCATCGGCGGCCTAGGCCTCGCCGGGCTCGAGCGGGCGGAAGTCGGTCGTGCGGGCGCCGCAGACCGGGCAGAACCAGTCTCTGGGGATGTCCTCGAAGGCGGTTCCCGGCGGGATCCCGCCGTCCGGATCGCCGATCGCCGGGTCGTATATGAACCCGCAGCTGTCGCAGATCCAGAGCGTCGCGTCTTTGGTCTCAGTGGTCATCGACATGAATCTTAGAGATCCTGGCTGGATGGCCAGTTGGTTAATGGGTCATTTGCCAAAGCTGACCTGCGGTGCGTTGCGCTCGCTCGCGTCCTCGATCTCGAAGTACTCGCGCTCGGTGAAGCCGCCCTGGTTGGCGATGATCGAGCCCGGGAACTGCTGGATGTCCGTGTTGTAGGACTGGACGTTGGAGTTGTAGATCCGGCGCGAGGCCTGGATCTCGTCCTCCAGCTCGGAGAGGTTGCGGCTCAGCTGCTGGAAGTTCTCGGTCGCCCGCAGGGTCGGGTAGTTCTCGGCCACCGCTTTGACGTCGGCCAGGGCCTGGGTCAGCTGCTGCTCGGCTTTGGCGGTCTCCTCGACCCCTTGCGCCTGCATCGCCGCGGCCCGCGCCTGGGTCGTTTTCTCGAAGGTCGCGCTCTCGTGCTCGGCGTAGCCTTTGACCGTCTCGACCAGGTTGGGGACGAGGTCGTGGCGCCGTTTCAGCTGCACGTCGATGCCGCTCCAGGACTCGTCGACGCGGTTGCGCGAGGCGATGATCGAGTTGCGCTTCGCGATGTAGTAGAGGACCGCGAGGATGAGGATCGCGACGACGACGATGATGGCGATGGTCATTGGGGCTCCTGTTGTCGAACCGGGGTCAGTCGCATCCTAACTGCGTAGGATCGCGGCGTGGGCGCGAAGACCGAAGCGGGGGAATGGGCCGAGACGGTGCGCCGCTACGGCGAGCGCAACGGGCTCAACTACGAGCCGGTCGGCGGGATCAACCCGAAAGACGGGCCGGTGGCGCTCTGCGTCGGCGGCGTCAACCGCCTCACCGGGCAGCTCGCCGAGGCTTTCTGGGGGGCATCCTGCGACGCCGACGAAAAGGAGGTCGGCGGCTTCTTCAGCAAGGCGGTGCTGCCGACCGCGATCCTCGCCAAGTCCCACCTGCCCGACCTGGCGCAGGTGGTGCCGGCCTTCAACGTCGAGTCGATCGAGCGGCACGAGGTGGTGACGCAGCGCTTCCAGCGCAAGGTCGAGTTCGAGTCGATCGACTTCAACCGGCGCTTCCTGGCGACGGTCCCGAGCGAGTACGACCCGGTCCAGCTGCGAGAGCTCTTTAGTCCCGGGTTCCTCAGCTGGGTGACGACGATGGAGGGGGAGATCGACTTCGGCGTCAACGACCGCCAGCTCTGGTTCCTCTGGCGACTGCGCGAGCGCAGCGAGGCGGAGCTGAAAGCGGCGCTGAAGAACGCCGGGCAGCTGTTCCGGCGGCTGCAGTCGGAGATGGACGAGAGCGGCATCCACACCTACCCGCCCGGCCCCTGGCACGCCGGCCTGGAGCCGTTCCCGCAGCCTCAGGCCGGATAGTCCGGGTCGCCGGGGAGGACGACGCGCAGTTCCGCGCCGTCTTCGGCGATGACGACGGGGAGGATCGGCTCCAGCGTGCGCTCGCGGTAGGCCGTCATCGCCTCGTCTGAAGTGCGGAACTCGGCCAGCCAGCGCAGCTGCGTCTGGGTGGGGAAGGAGAGGACGAGCTCGCCGGCCTCCTGGGCGGCAAGCGCGGCGGCGGGCTCGAACCAGCGCGCCTCGGTGGTCTCGACACCGTCCGGTTTCGGTGGCGTGTGGGCGGGAGCGAGGGCGAGGAAGAACCAGGCGTCGAAGCGGGTCGCGATCACCTCCGGGGTGATCCAGCGGCTGAAGGGGACGAGCTCCTCGCCGGCGTCGAGCTCGATTCCCGCCTCCTCGGCCAGCTCTCGCAGGGCGCAGGCGCGCAGACCAGCTTCCTCGGCACCGTCGGCTGGGTCGAGCGAGCCGCCCGGGAAGACCCAGACGCCGGGCATGAACTTCGCCTCCTCGCTGCGCCGCAGCATCAGCACCTCGAGCGCGCGCTGCGAGTGCTTGCCGCCACGCCGCAGCAGCACGACCGAGGCGGCCGGCCGGGGCGTCGAGGGCGGCCCGAAGTTGGGCATCTCCGCCGGTCCCCGTCGCCGCTCCTCCATGCGGAGCAGCGTAACCCTCAGCTGAGGACGCGGCGGCGCTCGCGGCGAACCCAGGCGCGGTGGGTGAGCCAGGCGAGCAGGGCGATGATGGCGATCGGGCCGAGGATCGCCAGGGCGACGACGGCGACCGCGGCGGCGACGGCGAGAATGTGGCCGGCATCTCCGAGGGCATCGTCGATGCCCCAGGCGCCTCCGCCCGAGGAGTCCTCAGAGGCGCCGGTCTCAATCCGGACCAGCACCCGCGAGTAGTCGGCGCGGCGCTCGAGGTCTTGCAACTGCGCCCGCAGCCGGGCCCGGTGCCGCCGCTCCGCTGCCAACTCGCCTTCGACCGCTTCGCGCTCGGATTCGGTTTCCGCCGCTTCCAGCTGGGCGAGGAGGCTGTCGATCCGCGCCATCGAGTCCTGCAGCAGCTCACCGGTCTGGACCGTGGGGGCGGTGATGTCGTCGGTCGCCTCGTGCCGCGAGCGCACCTCGTCGATCCCCGAGAGCGCCGCCAGCGCGTCGCCGAGCTTGGCGCTCGGGATCAGCAGCTCGAAGCGGGCCCCGGCGACGCCGGCTTCGCCCTCGCGGGTGGAGGAGCGGATGACGATGCCGTCGTGGGCGTGTACCGCTTCGAAGACCTTGCTGGCGTCGTCGGCGACATCGGCCGGCTCGGCGCCGAGGACGAGCTCGGCGGAGCGTTCGACGGCGCGGTTATGGACGCCCGGCTTCGCGGTCAAGCTGAGCCTTTGGGCCGGCAAGGAGGATTCGGCTTCCGCAGTCCCGCCTGCGGCAGTCGAGGCCGACCCTCCGGCTTCCGAAGCGGCTTCCTCTGCTGCGCCCGCGGAGTAGCTGGGCGTCTTCGCGGTGGGCTCCTGCTTCGGGGCTGCCTGGAAATCCCCGTTCAGGCTCAACATGCCGCTCGAATCCGAGCTGCTGCCGGAGTTACTCGAGGCGACGAACGCGGTGACGATCGCGATCAGGATTACGGCCACGCCACCTGCCGGGATCAGCATCCGCCGCGGTTGCACCGCACGCAGTCGCTCGAACGGGGCCCATCTCCGGTGCGAGCGCCGCGGGAAGCCCGCGGCGGCGAGCTCGTCGAGCTCGGCGGCGAACTCGGGCCGCGGCGCCGGGCGCAGCGCGCGGAGGTCGGCGGCCAACTGATCGTCCCTAGGCGTTTCCATCGCAGGCCTCCCTCAGCTTGGTCATCGCTCGGTGCAATTTGGTCCCGGCGTTCGACTCGCTGACGCCGAGGACGCGGGCGATCTCGCGGTTTTCGAGCCCGGCGAAGAACTTGAGCGCGATCAGCTCGCGCTCGCGCGGCGCCAGCCGCGCCAAGGCGGCAGAGACGGCGAGGTGCCGCTCGCTGTGCTCGACGCCCTCGTAAGGGCCGAAGCTGTCGAGGTCCGCCGGCTCGGCGGCCAGCTCTGCCTGCCGCCACCGCTGCCGCAGCTCGTCGAGGGCGGCGTTGCGGGCGATCCCGAACAGCCACGCCCGCTGCTCGCCCCGCTCCGGATCGAAGCGGTTGCGCTTGCGGTAGGCGCGCTCGAAGGCGGCGGCGGTGACTTCCTCAGCCGCCGGCGCGTCGCGCAGCAGGCTGGCCACGTAGGCGTAGACGTCGTCGCGGCAGGACCGGTAGAGCCGGTCGAAGGCGAGGTCCGCGGCTCGCGGCGCGTCCTTTGCCTCGGCGACAAGTGCCTGCTCCATGTCCCTACTACGGGGGACTCTGGGATCCGTCACACGGGGAGTATCGACTCGGCCACCGCGGCGTGAATCGAGTCGCGCGCGATCGCCACCAGCTCGCGCAGCTCCTCCGCGGAGATCGAGAGCGGGGGCATCAGGACCACCGTGTTGCCGAGCGGGCGGATGAAGGCGCCGCGCCTGCGCGCCTCGATCGTCACCCGGTGGCCCATCCGCAGCGAATCGTCGTGGTCGCCGAGGTCGATGCCGACCATGAAGCCCTTTTGGCGCACCTCCGCTACCTCGTCCATCGCCGCCACCTCCGCCAGCAGCTCTTCCAGCAGCGCGATCTTCGGCTGCAGCCGCTCCAGCGTCCGCTCCCGCTCGAAGACGTCGAGGTTGGCCAGCGCCGCAGCGCAGGCGAGCGGATTGCCGGTGTAGGTGTGGCCGTGGAAGAAGGTCTTGAACTCCTCGTAGCTGCCAAGGAACCCCTCGTAGATCTCCTCGGTGGTCAGCGTCGCCGCCAGCGGCAGGTAGCCGCCGGTGATCCCCTTCGCCAGGCACATCAGGTCCGGCGCCACGCCTTCCTGCTCGCAGGCGAACATCGTTCCGGTGCGGCCGAACCCGGTGGCGACCTCGTCGCAGACGAGCAGGACGCCGAAGCGGTCGCAGAGCTCCCGCGCCGCGCGCAGGTAGCCGCGCGGCTGGACGAGGATCCCCGCCGCCCCCTGGACCAGGGGCTCGACGACGACCGCCGCCACCTCCTCGCCGTGCGCCGCCAGCACCCGCTCGAGGTCGGCGGCGTCGCCCGGCTCGGCGACGTGGGTCTCGAACAGGAGCGGCCGGTAGGTCGAGTGGAAGAGGTCGATGCCGCCGACCGAGACCGAACCGATCGTGTCGCCGTGGTAGGCCTCGCGCAGGCGCGCGAACTTGGTCCGCTGGGCGTGCTCGCCGCCGCGCTGCTGCTGGTACTGGAAGGCGATCTTCAGCGCGATCTCCGCCGCCGTCGAGCCGGAGTCCGAGTAGAAGACGCGGGAGAGCCCGTCTGGCGCGATCGCCGTCAGCCGCGCCGCCAGCTCGGTCGCGCCCGGGTGGCTAAGCCCCAGCATCGTCGTGTGGGCGACGCGGTCGAGCTGCTCGCGCACGGCAGCGTCGATTACCGGGTGGCGGTGGCCGTGGACGTTGCACCAGAGCGCCGCCGTCCCATCCAGATAGCGCCGGCCCTCGGTGTCGAAGAGATAGGACCCCTCGCCGCGCTCGATCACCAGCGGCTCTTCCTCGCTCCACCCCTGCTGCTGGGTGAAGGGGTGCCAGACGTGGTCGCGATCGAGCTGCGCGTAGTCCGACGGCATGGGCGGACGTTAGCCCCGGCAGCGGCGGCAGCTATGAGTGATATGCATCACTCGAACAAATATTGCCCTTTGAAAAGGTTGCGCGTATGCAACTATTGTTGGGATGCATGCAACGGACGTGAAGGCGATCGAGGAGGCCACTCGCAAAGAGGTCGGCCCGGTGGAGAAGGACACCGCCGCGCGGCTGACCGCGTTGATGCACCACGTTTTCCTCTACGACCGCGGCAATCAGCTGCGGGTGATCGAGGAGACCGGGCTCTCGATAACCCAGTGCAAGGTCCTGCTGGAGCTCGGCGGCCTTGGTCACGGGGCGCAGGCATGGCAGGTCTCCGACCTCGCTGAGCTCTTCGGCGTCTCGGTCCCGGCGATGAGCCGGGCGGTCGACGCTCTCGTCAAGGCGAAGCTGGCGACCCGGGTCGAGGACCCGGACGATCGCCGGGTGCGCCGGGTGAAGATCACCGCCAAGGGCAAGAGCCTGGTCGCCACCATCGTCACCGTCCGCATGAGCGGCATCGAATCTTTCGTGGGCACCCTCAGCGCCGCCCAGCGCCGCAAGCTCGACGCCGCCGTCGAGTCGCTGCTGGACCGGGAGGACCTCGCCCAGACCTACCAGCACCTGAAGGGAAGTGAGCGCGCTTGACCCGTTACCGCCACCTGATCACCGACGACAACCGCAAGTGGTGGACGCTCGGAGCGATGTGCTTCGCGCTGTTCATGATCATGCTCGACAACACGATCGTCAACGTCGCCCTGCCGTCGATCCAGCAGGACCTCGGCGCCTCGATCAGCGGTCTCGAGTGGACGATCAACGGCTACACGCTCTCCTTCGCGGTGCTGCTGGCGACGGGCGGCCGGCTCGGCGACATCTTCGGCCGGCGCAGGATGTTCCTCGCCGGCGTCGTCATCTTCGCCCTCTCCTCGGCGACGGCCGGGTTCGCGCCCGACGAGACCGCGCTGGTCCTCAGCCGCGTCGTCCAGGGCGTCGGCGCGGCGCTGATGATGCCGGGGACGCTCTCGATCATCACCGACGCCTTCCCCGCCCACGAGCGCGGCAAGGCGATGGGCACCTGGGCTGGCGTCTCGGCCCTGGCGCTGGCGGTCGGGCCGGTCCTCGGCGGTTTCCTCACCGAGCACGTCAGCTGGCGGGCGATCTTCTACGTCAACATCCCGGTCGCGATCGGGGCGGTGATCGCGACCCTGTTCGCCGTGCGCGAGTCGCGCGACACCTCGGTCGGCCGCGAGGTCGACTACGCCGGCGTCGCGGTGCTGACCGTCGGCCTGACCGCGCTCGTCCTCGCCCTGGTCGAGGGCAACAGCTGGGGCTGGGGATCGCCGGAAATCATCGGCCTGCTCGCCCTCGCCGCGCTGGCGCTGCCTGCCTTCGTCTTCGTCGAGAACCGGGTCAAGGCGCCGATGGTCCAGTTCGACCTGCTCAGCGACCGCAACTTCCTCGCCGCGGTCTGCGTGGCGATGATCATCAGCTTCGGGATGTTGGGCGTCTTCTTCTTCCTCGCCCTCTACATGCAGGACATCCTCAACTACTCGCCGCTGGAGGCGGGGGTACGGTTCCTGCCCTCGACCCTGATGATCGTCGGGGTGGCGCCGGTCGCGGGACGCCTCTCCGACCGCTACGGGCCGCGCTGGCTGATCGCGATCGGCCTGACGATCGTCGCCGCCTCGCTGTTCAGCTTCAGCCGCATCGCGGTCGACTCCACTTACCTTGACCTGCTGCCCGGGTTCATGCTGCTCGGCATCGGCATCGCGATGACGATGTCGCCGATGACCAGCGCCGCGATGAACGCGGTGCCGGTGCAGAAAGCCGGGATCGCCTCCGGGGTGCTCTCGATGTTCCGCATGGTCGGCGGCACCCTCGGCATCGCCGTCACCGGCGCGATCTTCCAGGGCCTGGTCAGCTCCAAGCTGGACTCGCTCCTGGGGGGGACCGGGGTGACCGAGGCGCAGCGGCAGTCGATCTCCGACCAGCTCGGCGGCGGCACGGTGCCTCACGTCCAAGGCCTGGGCGCCGCGCAGGTGAAAGAGGTCGCGGCGGCGGGCAACGAAGCCTTCGTCTACGCGCTCAGTCACGCGATGACCGTCTCCGGCTTCGTCGCCCTGCTGGGAGCGGTGATCGGGGCGACCGCGATCCGCTCCAAGGCGAAGACGTCGACCAGCTCCCAGGTGGCGATGGCGGAGGCATAGGCTGCCGCCTCGATGCTGATCCTGCTTCCGCCTTCGGAAGGGAAGGCCAGACCCGACACGAGTGAGCCGATGGACCTCGGCTCACTCGTTTTTGCGAAGGAGCTAGGTGAGCGGCGAGAGCAGCTGCTCGACGCCTTCGATCCGAATCTGGGGAAGGCACCCGCTGCGCCGGCATCTGAGGTCTATACGGGTGTGCTGTATGGGCGCCTGGAGTTGCCGAAGCTCTCACAGAGGGCACGGGGGCGAGTGCTGATCGCCAGTGCGCTCTGGGGATTCGTGCGGCCGGACGATCGGATCCCCTATTACAAGTTCCCGCCGAAGACGAAGTTGGAGGGGATCGGGGCGCCGGCTGCCTACTGGCGGCCGGCGCTGGCCGAGGCGCTGTTCGACGAAGAGGGTGAGCTGATCGTCGACATGCGCTCCGGCGCCTACACCTCCTTCTGGAAGCCGAAGCAGGCGACGCTGTTGGCGGTGCGGGCGTTCACCGAGCAGGACGGCGAGCCCAAGGCCGTGTCGCACATGGCGAAGGCGGTGCGCGGCGACGTCGCGCGAGTGCTGCTGCAGGCGAAGAAGGCGCCGAAGGACCCGGACGAGGCGACGCGTGTTGCCGAGTCCGCCGGCTTCACCGTCGAGCTCAACGACGGCAACCTCGACGTGATCGTCTAACCACTCGCTGACGGGACGAAAGTACCCCTATATGGAGGGAAATCGTCCCGTCGGCAGATGGAGTGGCGGCCAGCTTGAAATGTCGGCGAGGTTGATGGGAGGGAGGGTGAGGACCTCCACGTTTCCCAGGGTGGCGATCGTCTCGCGGTTGGAGGACTCGATCTCCGTTGGCTGTTCAGGCCAGGGGGTGAGGACGACAGCAGTGACCTCGAGCCCTGCAGCGCGAGCGGCTTCGAGCGTCAGCAGGGTGTGGTTGATCGTTCCCAGGCCGGGGCTGGCGACGACGACCACGGGATAGCTGAGGTCGGCGGCGAGGTCCCGGACCAGGTAGCCAGGGGAGAGGGGGACAAGGAGGCCGCCGACGCCCTCGCAGACGATCGCGTCAGCCCCCTCGGCTGCAGCCGCCGCCGCTTGGCGCAACCGCTCGGGGTCGATCTCCTCGCCGGCCAGCTCGGCGGCGAGGTGGGGCGAGGCGGGCGGGCCGTAGCGGTAGGGGGCGATCTCCTCGTCGCTCTGGCCCGAGCCCGAGGCGCGCCGCAGCAGCGCGTGGTCGGTCTCCACCCCTTCGTCGAGGCCGGTGACGGCCGGCTTGAAGACCCCCACGCGCTTGCCTTCCGCGGCGAGCGTGCGGGCGATGACCGCGGCGACGACGGTCTTGCCGACCTCGGTGCCGGTGCCGGCGACGAAGACTCCGTGCGTCACGGCGCCTCGCTACGCGGCCAGCGCCCGCGACCGGATCAGGCCCACCGCTTGGGCGGCGGCGGCGACTTTGGCCGCTGCCTGAACGAGCTCGTCCCGCCGATGCGTCGCCATCACCGTGAAGCGCAGCCGTGAGGAGCCGTCGGGCACGGTCGGCGGCCGGATCCCCTGCGCGAAGACGCCCCGGAGCAGCGCTCTCTCGCAGAGTTCCATCGTCGTGTCGGCGTCGCCGACCTCGAGTGGGACAACCTGCGTCGTCGAGCTCGCGACTTCGAGTCCGTGGATGGCAAGGGCGCCGCGCAGCGTCTCCGCGTTCGCCTGCAGCCGCTCGACCAGCTCCGGCTCGGCTTCGAGGACGTCCAGCGCCGCCAGTGCGGCGCCGGCGGCCGACGGCGGCGGTGCCGTCGAGAAGATGAAAGGCCTGGCGGAGTTGACGAGGAACTCGATCGTCTCGGCACTGGCACAGGCGTAGGCGCCGTAGGAGCCGAGCGCCTTGCCGAGCGTCCCGACGACGACGTCGACCTCTCCACTGAGGCCCGCGGCCGCGACCGAGCCGCGCCCACCGGGACCCATCGCTCCGGTCGCGTGCGCCTCGTCGACCATCAGTCGCGCTCCATGCCGCCGCGCCAACTCCAGCAGTTGCGGCAGCGGCGCCACGTCGCCGTCCATCGAGAAAACGCCGTCGGTGACGATCAGGGAGGCGCGCTCGCCCGCCTGTCGCAGGCACCAGGCGAGGTGCTCGACGTCGCCGTGGCGGTAGACCCTCGTCTCCGCCCGCGAGAGCCGGCAGCCGTCGACGATACTGGCGTGGTTGAGCTCGTCGGAGAAGACGACCTCCCCGCGCCCGGCCAGGGCGGCGATCACCCCGGTGTTGGCGAGGTAGCCGGAGCCGAACAGCAGCGCCGCCTCGCAGCGCTTGAAGGCGGCCAGGCGCGCCTCCAGCTCCTGGTGCGGCTCCATGTTCCCCGAGATCAGCCGCGAGGCTCCCGATCCTGCGCCCCAGCGCAGCGCCGCCTCCGCTGCCGCCTCCCGCACCTCAGTCCGGTCGGCGAGCCCGAGGTAGTTGTTGGAGCAGAGGAGGAGGACAGGACGCCCGTCGAGGGTGACCGTTGGTCCCTGTGCTCCCTCGATCTGCCGCAAACGCCGGTAGAGCCCCCGCTCGCGGAGCTCCTCGAGCCGCTCGGCTACGTCCGTCACGCCGCCCGTGGGTAAGACGGCGGCTTCTTCGACTTCTTGACCACCCGCAGCTGGGTTGAGGGGTCCCAGAAGTTGGCCTCCTCCTGGCTGTCGATCAGCTCGTCGATCGGCGTCGCCGGCGCCTCGCCCTCGAGCCAGCCGGAGCGGTTGTCGGGCCGCGGGTTGGCGCCGTTGTCGGGCTGGCGGGCGACGTTGAGGCCGAGCTCTTCGAACATCGCCCGGTCCTCGGCCGGTTCGGCACCCAAGGTCGTCAGGAAGTTCCCCATCATCACCCCGTTGAGCCCCGCCTTGACCGCGAGCTTGTGCATCGAGCCGAGGTTCTCGACCCGGCCGCCGCAGAGGCGGAAGAGGGCGCCGGGGATGATCAGGCGGAAGATCGCGATCCACTTCACGACCTCCCAAGGGTCCATCACCTCGCGGTCGCCGAATTTCGTCCCATCCTTCGGGATCAGGAGGTTGATCGGGACCGAAGTGGGGTTGATCTCGGAGAGCTCGAAGGCCATCTCGACCCGCTGCTCCTCGCTCTCGCCGAGGTTGAGGATGCCGCCGACGCAGGTCTCCAGCCCCGCCTCCTTGACCGCCTGGATCGTCCGCAGCCGACCCTCGTAGCGGACCGTGGTCGAAACCTCGGGGTAGTAGGAGCGGGCCGACTCGACGTTGTGATGGACACGCTGGACGCCGGCCTCCTTCAGCGCCTTCGCCCGCTCGCTCGACATGTGGCCGATCGAGGCGCAGCGCTTGAGGTTGGTCTGTTCGGCGACCAGCTTCGTCCCCTCGAGGATCTTCTCGAAGTCCCGCTTCGAGAGCCCCTGGCCCTGGGTGACCATGCAGAAGCGGTGGGCGCCGGCCGCCTCGGCCGCTTTCGCGTGCTCGAGGATCTGCTCCGGCTCCATCATCGCGTGCATCGGCGTGTCAGCCTCGGCGTAGCGCGACTGGGCGCAGAAGCCGCAGTCCTCGGCGCAGCCGCCGGACTTGGCATTGACCAGCGAGCACATGTCGGTCGAGTCGCCGAAGTTCTCGACCCGCACCTCCCAGGCGCGTTCGACCAGGGCTTCGATCTCGGCGTGCTCGGTGAGGCGGCCGTAGGCGCGGGCCTCCTCGGCGGTGATCAGGGACGGCATCGGGACGCACCCTAGGAATCGCCCCGGACGCCTAGTATCGGCACGATGAAGCGAACTGTGGCGCGGCGGCGAGGGGTGGCGCTGGGGGCGCTCGCGTGCCTGGCGATCGGCGCTTTCGCCTGCGGCGCGACGCTGGGAGACGAGGGCGCTTCACCGCAGCCGAGCGTGGCGGAAACGCTCTCGCCGCAGCTGCTGGCGGGTGAGCGGATCGTCGTCGGTCTGCGCGGCACCTCGATCTCGGGGGGCCTGCGGAAGGCGATTGCCGAGGGACGCATCGCCGGCGTCGTCCTCTTCGCCGAAAACCTCCCCAGCCGCGCCGCTGGCCGGCGCCTGATTGCCCACCTGCAGGGGATCAAGCGGCCGCCGAAGCTGCGCGACCCGCTGCTGGTGATGACCGACCAGGAGGGCGGCCTGGTCAAGCGTCTCAGTGGTGCCCCCACCGCCTCGGCGCGGCAGATGGGCGCCCGCGGCGCCGCCTTCAGCGCCAACCAGGGTCGCCGCACCGCCGCCAACCTGCGCGACGTCGGCATCAACGTCGACCTGGCGCCGGTGCTCGACGTCGGCCGCCCCGGTGGCGTCATCGCCGAAACCGAACGGAGCTTCGGCGCGACGGCCACCCGCGTCTCCGCCACCGCGATCCCCTTCGCGAAGGCGCTCCAGGCAGGCGGCGTCGTCGCCACCGGCAAGCACTTCCCCGGCTTCGGCGCCGCCACCGAAAACACCGACTTCTCGGTAGAACGGATCGACCTCTCCAAGCGCGAGCTGCGTGCGGTCGACGAGAAGGCCTACGGGGCATTCATCGCCGCTGGCGGCGAGATGGTGATGCTCAGCACCGCGATCTACCCGGCCTTCTCCGCCGACCCCGCCGCCTTCACCCGCGCGATCGTCACCGGCGAGTTGCGCAACCGCCTCGGCTTCGAGGGCGTCACCATCACCGACGCCTTGGAAACCCCCGCCGTCGAACACTTCGGCGGCACCGCCAAGGTTGCCGTTACCGGCGTCCGCGCCGGCGCCGACTTGCTGCTGTTCGCCCGCCTCGGCCCCGCCGAGCGCGCCTGGGAGGCGCTAATCGCGCAGCTGCGCTCCCGTGGTCTCGACCGCGCCGAGTTCGAGCAGGCCGTTCAGCGGGTTCTCGACTTGCGGGCAGGCGCCGGGACCAAATAACGGCCCCGGCGCCTGAACAACGGATCAGCTACCAGCCATTAGCATCTATCAGCATGTGTAAGTAAGGGTCTGGCCTTCGTTGTAGGTGAAGCTGTATGTGCCACGTATCCCCAATGTTGTTCCGTCAGCTTCGTGGACTCCCCAGGTCATGTCGAACACTTGCCCTACTGTTGTAACCTGGGTGAACTGCATGGATCCTGCGGCCGCCCCTTTTTTGAATTCGATTGTGTGACTAGCGCGTGGAACGTTGCATTCAGGATCCTCGATTTTGCCGATGACGTTCCCTGTGATTGTCCGTTTGATACTTAGAACGGGACAAGTGATTGTCTCATTGAAGGATGTGATCAGCATTCCCACGAGGACCGTGGGTGTTGAATCTATGAACACGAGGTCATACGGCAGTTCATTGGTTACGATAGTTCCTAGTGGTTTGCCGGGGGTATTGCAGCTGAAACCTAGGGCCTCCGCTTCGCAGCCTTCAAAGACAAAGATGATCACCCCTTTCGACGTGCCACTCGTATGGCGTGCGCCGCCCCCCGTTTTGGCACATTCGATTTTCATCGAACCTACGCCGTCATCTTCGAATGTCGCAGGGCCGCCAGCCACGTTCGACGTGCAGGTGGGACCTTTGCTGCAGTGAGCTTTGAATTCGCCTGCGGCGGAGATTGCAGGAAGAGCTGCGCTGGCAATAAAGGCAGCCAGCGCCCAGGTTGCAAGCAATATCGACCTGTTAGTCATTTCAGCACCTCGCTCGTCTGGGTTCAGTGAGCCCCTGAGTCACCAGGACCTTTGAGAGGGAGTAGAGGTGCAGCTGCTTGTGCAGTCAAGATACTCAGGCATGTGCTGAGTAAATGGTCCAACCGATGATCAGTTTCGTGCCTCGATCGGCGTGCGCCAGTTGGATGCTTGCTCAGCGCTGCACGCGCGAAATGGCGGCGCTGTTAGCTAGCCCCGTCCGGCATGTCTTCCCGCACCGACACCGGGTCGAAGACCCGCACGCCGTCCCGCCCCTCGTCCTTTGCCGCGTACATCGCCGCGTCGGCCTCGGAGACGATGGTGGCGACGCTGGTGCGGGGGTCGTCGCCGAACATGGCCACGCCGATGCTGACGGTGACGCGGTCGTGGACCTCCTCGGAGCGGTGGTCGCGGATCTCGTCGGCGATCGCCTCCGCTGCCAAAACCGCCTCCTCGCGGCTGCAGCGGGGCAGGATCACCGCGAACTCGTCGCCGCCGAGGCGGGCGAGGGAGTCGCTTGCCCGGGTTCGCTGCCGCAGCAGCGCGGCCATTTCCTTGATCAGGCGATCGCCGGCCGGATGTCCCTGCGAGTCGTTGACCTGCTTGAAGCGGTCGAGGTCGAGCATCAGCAGCGCTCCGGTCGAGCGGTCGCGGCGACTGCGCGCCATCGCCGCCGCCAGATCCTGCTCGAAGCGGCGCCGGTTGCTGAGGCCGGTGAGGGCATCCTGGCTCGCCTGCCGCTCCAGCTCCTGCATCCGTTCGGTCCGCCCCCAGGTGAGGATCAGCGAGCCCAGGAGTGCCGCCAGCGAAATTCCCATCACCGCGAGCGCGATCGGCAGGCTCAGGTCCGGGCTGCCGGGATCCCTGACGGTCAGGGTCCAAGTGCGGTTGGCGATCCGCAGCGGCATCGAAGCGCCCCCGTCCAGCGAGCCGCCCGACCCGTAGACCGTCTTGCCGGCAACCCGCAACTGCACCTCGTCGTCGTCCTCGACCGCTTCGGTCGCGGCTGCGGCGAGGTCGCCGATGCGGAAGCTGCCAGCGGCGAAGCCGACGAGGGCGCGACGGCGCTGGGCGCGGGTCGCGATCGGCGCGCCGTCGCGGTAGACGGGCCGGAAGACGTTGATGCCGCGGCCCCCGATCAGCAGCGAGATCACTGGGCTGGAGACGGCGGCACCGGTGTCGCGGGCCTGCTCCAGGTATGCGGCGCGCTCGGGGTCCTGCCCAAGGTCATAGCCGAGCGCCCGGCGCCGCCGCTCGCTCTCCGAAGCGACGTAGGTGATCGGAAAGTACGCCCGGCGTGGTTTCGAGCGCCGGAAGCTGACCGGCGCGACCCGTTCCAGGATCTCGATCCCGTGAGTGTGCTCGTAGCGCTGCCGCTTCGACGCCGGCACGCGGGGGATGAAGACGGCTCCGCCCAGCGCCCCCTGCCGGATCAGCGATTGCCCGTAGACCTGGAACTCGTGCCGGCTGAGGTCGTCCTCGGCCTTGAAGAAGGCGGCGGCGCTGGTCAGCTGGTCGACGGAGAGGCCGGCCACCGCTTCCATCTGGTGGGCGGCGCGCATCGCCTCCTCGCGCTGCACCTGCTCGAAGTCGTCGTGGTCGTCGATGTAGACCAGCGCGGCCGCGACCACGGAGCCGACGGCGATCAGCGCCACCGCCGTGATCCCCAGCCAGAAGCGTCGCCTCACGAGGGCACCGCCGCCAGCGACTCCCAGAGGTAGAGCGAGGCCAGGCTCCGGTGCGGCCGCCAGGCCTCGCCGATCTCGATCACCTTCCCCGGCGCCGGCATCTCCTCCAGCCCGTACTCGATCTGGATCGCTTTCCGGATCCCAAGGTCGCCACCGGAGAGGACGTCGGGCCGTTCGAGGTGGAAGAGCAGGAACATCTCCGCCGTCCAGCGGCCGAGGCCGCGTACGGCGACGATCTCCTCGATCACCTTCTCGTCGCCGAGGTCCTCCAGCCGATCCAGCTCCAGCTCGCCGCTGAGGACGTGGGCGGCGAGGTCACGGACGTATTCGGTCTTGCGGCCGGAGAGGCCGCAGGCGCGCAGGTCCTCTTCCTTGGCCTCGAGCAGCTGCTCCGGCGTCGGCGTCGTGCCGCCGAAGAGGTCGACCACGCGCAGGTAGATCGTCCGCGCCGCTTTGGTCGAGAGCTGCTGGCCGACGATCGCCCGCAGCAGGGCCCCGTAGGCGTCGGGCGGCCGCTCCTCAGCCCGCCGCTTCAGCCGGGTCTTGAGGTCGATCTTGCCGACGCGCTCGATCAGCGCGCCCATCGTCAGGTCGGCGGCGGCGAGGGCTTTGCGCGCCTTCGCGCTCACCGACCCGTCCACTGCGGATTTCGTTTCTCGGCAAAGGCGCGGATCCCCTCGCGGAAGTCCTCCGAGGAGAAGCAGGATTCGCGCAGGGCGACGAGGCCGGCCTCCTGCTGCTCGGTCAGTTCGGGGTTGGCCTGGAGGAGGTCGATCGCGTGCTTGTTGCCGCGCATCGAGAGCGGCGCATTGGCGGCGACCGCGGCGGCCAGCGCCACCGCTTCGTCCTCCAGCTGGGCATCGCCAACGATCCAGTTGACGAGGCCGATCCGCTCCGCCCGCTCGGCGTCGAGGTTGCGGCCGGTGAGGAAGAGCTCCTTCGTATGCGGGAGACCGATGACGTCGAGGAACTTGCGCAGGCCGGTGTGGCCATAGATCAGCCCCAGCTTCGCCGGCGGCATTCCCAGCTTCGCCCCCTCGGCGCAGATCCGCAGATCGCAGGTGATCGCCAGCTCCAGGCCGCCGCCGAGGCAGTGGCCGTTGACCGCCGCGATCGTCGGCCAGGGGTGGCGGGCGATCGCCTCCATCGCCGCGTGGAAGGGATGGGCGACCAGCGCCTCGGCGTCGCGCTCGAAGCTCTCGTCGGGGATGCCGGCGATGTCGTAGCCAGCCGAGAAGAGCGGCGGCGCCCCGGTGATGAGGACGCAGCGGTTCTCGATTCCCTGGTTCAGCTGCGGCAGGACCTCGGCGATCGCGTCGAGGATCTCGTGGTCGAGCGCGTTGCGACGCTCGGGGTTAGCGATCGTCAGCCGCGCAACCGCCTCAGCGGGCTGGTCGAGGAGGAGCTTGCCGCTCGCGAGCCGCTCGTCCACCGCTACTCCAGCACCACGAGGACGTCGCCTTCGCTGACGCTCTGGCCCTCCTCGCAGCGAATCTCCTTCACGACGCCGTCGTCTTCGGACTCGACCGGGATCTCCATCTTCATCGACTCGAGGATGACGACGGTGTCGCCGTCAGAGACCTCGTCGCCGACCGCAACCTCGATTTTCCAGACGTTGCCGGTGATGTGTGCCTCGATGTCTGCCATGGCCGGGGACAATAGCCCGACGATGGGACCCGAACGGGCAGCAGGGGGCGAGCGGCTGGCGGTGATTGTCGCTGCCCGCAACGAGGCCGACCGGATCGCCGCGACGGTGCAGGCGCTGCGCGAGGTCTTCCCGGGGGCGCGGGTCTGGGTCGCCGACGACGCTTCCGAGGACGGGACGGGGGAGGTGGCGATGGCGGCGGGGGCCGAGGTGGTCAGCCGCGGCAAGCCGCACGGCAAGGGCGCGAACCTCTCCGCCGCGGCCGAGGCGGCGCTGAGCGTGCCGGACCCGCCCGACCTCGTCCTCCTCTGCGACGGCGACCTCGGGTCCTCGGCCGCCCGCCTGGCGCCATTGGTCGAGGCGGTGCGCAGCGGCGAGTGCGACCTCGCCGTCGCCGCCTTCAGCCGCCGGGTGGGCGGCGGCTTCGGCCTCGCCCTCGGCTTCGCCGGCTGGGCAATCTGCCGCCTCTGCGGCCTAAAAACGGAAGCACCGATCTCCGGCCAACGGGCGATGCGGGTCGAAATCCTGCGAGCGACGCTTCCCTTCGCCGCCGGCTACGGGATGGAGATCGGGATGACCGTCGACGCCGTCCGCGCCGGCTACAGTCTGCGCGAGTACGACGTCGACTTGGAGCACCGAGCGACCGGGAAAAGCATTCACGGCTTCGTCCACCGGGCGCTGCAGCTGCGTGATTTCGTTCGAATATTTCTTTCCCGTCTAGAGTGACATCGAAATCCTCGCACAGGAAGCGAAGGGAAGGGACTTCCGTCCCGTCGCTTCCTGAACTACCAACCCGAGCAACAGGTGCTCGAGATCGTCAGCATGTGATTTTAATCGCCCTGCCTTCCAAGATGGAGACGGCAACTGTACCGGTAATCGCCTGTGTGAGGTAGGCACCGCCAACGTCGTTGCTCGAGATCAGATCGAAAATCGTGCCGGTTGTTGTGACCTGCTTGAACAGCTGCTGGCCGTTGGCGGTCTTTTCGAAGTTCAGCTTGAAGGACGAAACTGCTTTGTTACAGACGGTCGAGGGTTCCTCGAGGTGTCCGATAAGGCTTCCTGTGTATGTCTTTTTGACACCCATCGCCGGACAGCTGAATGTAAGGTTGAATCCTGTGAATAGGACGCCAGGTGTTGTACCTGGGGCGGGTTCGAGGTTGACAAAATGCGAGACGAGCGCATTGGTTTTGATCCGTTTCGTGCCGGCGCCCTGGTTGTTGCATTCCGTCCCGAAGACAAAATCTGTGCATTCGTTTAATTCGAGGGTGGCCGTACCTGTGCTCGTTGTGGTCGTGAATGCACCGCTCCCCACGAGGGTTTTGCAGTGCCATCGCAGCCCGGAGGTATCCGAAAGCTCGATGAACCCGCCTGAGATCGTGGCGTTACACGTGGCCTGAACGACGCCTTCTTTTTCACAATGTGCTTCGTATTCTCCCGCCGACGCCCCGGTCGGGACAGATAGGAAGGCGAGCGCCGAAAGCGCCGCCGCCGCAAGCGGAATCAACTTCTTGTTCATGAGATTGCCTTTCCTCGAGATAGACCGGACCGAAAATGGCCTGGCTCTCAAGGAGATAGAAAAGTAGAGCCTGGCGGTCTACATACCTCTATGTAGGCTGACCGCTACCCCCCAATCATCTGCCGATCTGGCTTGGCTCTGCGGCGCCGGCGCATGTATTGAGTGTGCGTCTGTAGCGCTGCACGCGTGTAAAAGGGCATCGGGCCGGAGCTAAAGCCCGCTGTGCGCTGAGCAGTTTCTAGTGTTAGTGCTCTGCAATGGGAGGCTCGCTGTTTCAGCCTCACTCTTCTCACATAGGTGCGACGGGGAGAAGAGCCTCCCCGTCGCTGAGCGACCTTTAGTTCAGCAGCTTAGTCGAGAAGTCAGCATGTGATGTTGAGGAATCTACCTTCAAGGACATGAAAGGTAACTGTATCGGTCAATGCCTGTGTGAGGTAGGCGCCACCGGCGTCGTTATTCGAGATCAGGTCGAAAAGCGTGCCGGTTGTTGTGATCTGCTTGAATTTCTGCTGGCCGTTACCGGTCTTTTCGAAAATCACGTTGAGTGTCGTCACTGTTTTGTTGCAAATGGTCGAGGGTTCCTCAATATGACCAATAATGTTGCCTGTCACTGTTTTTTTGAGACCAAGTGCCGGGCAGCTGTATGTAAAGTTGAAATTTGTGAATAGGACGCCCGGTGTTGTACCGGGGGCGGGCTCGAGATTGACCAGATGCCAGACGAGCGCATTGGTTTTGATCCGTTTGGTGCCGGCGCCTTGGTTGTTGCATTCCGTCCCGAAGGTGAGATCTGTGCATTCGCCTAGTTCCAGGGTGGCCGTGCCTGTGCTCGTTGTGGACGTGAAGCTGCCGGTCCCCGAGAGGGTTTTGCAGTGGAATCGCAGCCCGGAGGTATCCGACAGCTCGACGAATCCGCTTGTGATCGAGAGGTTGCACGTCGCGACCGTGTTGCCGGCCGCATCCTCGCAATGGGCTTCGTATTCTCCCGCCGACGCCACAGTCGGGAACGCTGCGAAGGCGAGCGCCGAAAGCGCCGCCGCCGCGAGCAGCATCAACTTCTTTTTCATGAGATGTCCTTTCTGTGATAGTGACCGGAACCGAAAGTGGCCCGGCTTTCAGGTGGGATAGACGAGTGGCGTGCGACGGTCTACATACCTCAATGTATGCTGACCGTTAATTCCCAGTTGTCTGGCAGTGTCGCTTGTTTCTGCGCGCGGGGCGTGTGGGTTGAGTGTGCGTCTGTAGCGCTGCACGCGCGCAGAAGAGCATCAGGCCGGAGCTGAAGCCGGCATACGACGAGCAGATGCTTGGTCGATTGGCCTACGGCCAGAACCTCGGCCACGTAGGGTGGGAGCTGTGATCCGCAGGCGGAAATGGGGCTTCTTTTCGGCGATGGTCTTGATCGCGCTGGTTGTCGGTGCGACGCTGGCGAACGCCGAGTTGAGCGAGCGTGGCAACCTCTTCGTCAAGTTCGACGGCGGGATCGCCCCACAGGCGCTTCCCCGCCACGACCGCGGCCCGATCGCGGTGCGGGTGGAAGGGATCATCAGGACCCTCTCCGGTGAGCGGCCACCGGCGCTGCGCCAGATCACGATCGCGGTCAACCGCGGAGGCAGCCTCGACACCGAAGGCCTCCCGGTCTGTCGTCGCCGACAGCTGGAAGCGAGGTCGAGCGAGCAGGCGCTGCGCGTCTGCGGCAACGCCCTCGTCGGCCAGGGCCACTACGAAGGCGCCTTCGCCTTCCCCGAACAGAGCGCTTTCCCGCTGCGCGGTCGAATCCTCGCCTTCAACGCCGTCGTCGACGGCAAGCGGGCGATCCTCGCCCATGCCTTCGGCTCGAAGCCGTTCCCGGCGACCCGCATCATCACCTTCCACATCCGCCACAGCAAGGGCACTTTCGGCACGGTGCTGGTCGGCAACCTGCCCGCTTCGCTCAATCGCAGTGGCTATCTGAAGGAAATCAAGCTCGTCCTCCACCGCTCCTACGTCTACCGCGGCCAGCGCCACAGCTACCTCGGCGCCAAATGCTCCGCCCCGGCCGGCACCCGCCTCGGCGTCTTCGCCTTCGCCCGTGTCTCGATGGCCTTCGCCGACGGCCGCAAGCTCGCCTCGACCCTGATCCGCAGCTGCAACGTGAAGGAACCGCGCGGGTGATCCTCGCGGTCGACCAGGGGACGACCGGGACCACCTGCCTCGTCTTCGACGACGAGGGTGCGATCGCCGGCCGTGCCTACTCCGAGTTCCAGCAGTTCTTCCCGCGGCCCGGCTGGGTCGAGCACGACGCCAACGAGATCTGGGAGGTGACGCGGCGGGTCGCCGCCGAGGCGATCGCCGACGCCGGGATCGAGGGGGCCGAGCTCGACGCGATCGGGATCACCAACCAGCGCGAGACCGTCGTCGCCTGGGACCCCGACAGCGGCGAGCCGGTCCACCGCGCCCTTGTCTGGCAGGACCGCCGCACGGCTGCCCGCTGCGAGGAGCTGCGGGCCGCAGGACACGAGCCGCTGATCCGCGAGCGCACTGGTCTGACGATCGACCCTTACTTCTCCGGGACCAAGATCGAGTGGCTGCTGCGGAACGCCGAGGGGGCGGAGCGGGCGGTCTTCGGCACCGTCGACTCCTGGCTCCTCTTCAAGCTCACCGGCCAGCACCTGACCGACTACACCAACGCCTCGCGGACGCTGCTCTTCGACATCCGCAAGCTGGGCTGGGACGAGGAGATCTGCGATCTGTTCGGCGTCGACCCCGTCCGGCTGCCCCAGCCGCGCCCTTCCTCCTGCGTCTTCGGCACCACCACCGAGTTCGGCGGCGAGGTGCCGGTGGCGGGGGTGGCGGGGGACCAGCAGGCGGCGCTCTTCGGCCAGGCGTGCCACCAGCCGGGGATGGCGAAGAACACCTACGGGACCGGCAGCTTCGTCCTCCTCAACAGCGGCCCGGTGCCACCTCCTGTGCCGGACGGCCTGCTGGCGACGGTCGCCTGGGGGCTCGAAGACGAGGTCGCCTACGCGCTCGAGGCCTCGATCTTCGTCACCGGTGCCGCGGTGCAGTGGCTGCGCGACGGGCTCGGGATCATCGCCGAGGCGGGGGAGACGGAGGCGCTCGCCGCCTCGCTGGAGGGCAACGACGGCGTCTATTTCGTCCCGGCGCTGACCGGCCTCGGCTCGCCCCACTGGGACCCCTACGCGCGCGGCACGATCGTCGGCCTCACCCGTGGCAGCGGTCGCGCCCACCTGGCGCGGGCGGCGCTGGAGGCGATCGCGTACGAGACCGTCGACGCGGTGCGGGCGCAGGAGGCGGCCTGCGGCGAGCGGCTGGAACTGCTGCGCGCCGACGGCGGCGCCACCGCCAACCGCTGGCTGATGCAGTTTCAAGCCGACGTCCTCGGTGTACCTGCCTCCGTGCCGGAGATTTCCGAGACGACCGCCCTCGGGGCCGCCTACCTGGCCGGGATCGCGACCGGGGTCTGGACGGTGGAGCAGGTGGGGGAGATGTGGCGCGAGGCCGACCGCTATGAGCCGCGGATGGAGGCGGCGCAACGCCAGGAGCTGCTGGCCGATTGGCAACGAGCATTGGAGCGCTCGCGCGAATGGGCGAGATGAAGCCGCAGGTCTACAAGGACCCGCGCCCCGCCGAGTACTTCCAGCAGTTCCACGAATCCGCCCGCAAGGGCGTCGGCTGGACCTACACCCTCGCCCGCATCGTCCTCACCCTGCCGACGATCCTGCTCTGGCGCGTCCGCGCGATTGGTCTCGAGAACGTCCCCAAGGACGGTCCGCTGGTCCTCGCCCCCAACCACTTCAGCCAGATGGACCACTTCTTCGTCGGCGTCTACCTGCGCCGGAAGATCCGCTTCATGGCCAAATCCCAGCTCTTCGGCCCGCCCGTCCTCACCTACGTCTACAAGCACGGTGGCGTCTTTCCCGTTCGCCGCGGGCACCAAGACGAGGAGGCCTTCGAGACCGTCCGCCACCTCCTCGACCAGGGCGAGATGCTCCTCGTCTACGCCGAGGGCGGCCGCTCCCGCTCCCAGCAGCTGGGCCAGCCCAAACCCGGCATCGGCCGCATTGCCCTCGAATCCGGCGTCCCGATCGTCCCCGTCGCCATCTACGGCTCCGAGTACGCCCGCCAATGGAAGAAGCTCCACTTCCCGCAGACCACAGTTCAGTTCGGCGAGCCACTCACCTTCGCGGTTGAGACGACCCCGAGCCGCGGGCGCCAGCTCGAGGTCGCCACCGAGATCTTCGGCCGCGTGCGGAAGATGTACGAGGCGCTGGCTACTCGTACCGCTGCTCGATAGCCGCGTAAAAGTCCGGATCGTGACTGGGGGCGATCACCGCGTCGGGGAACTGGCGGTGGAAGAGGCGCAGCTCTTGCAAGGAGCGGCGGGCGTTGTGGGCATCCTGGGGGCGTGGCGGCAGAGGCTCGGAGCCGTCGAGCTGGGACATCACGTAGAAGGTGTCGCCGGCGATCACGAAGTCGCGTTTGGCCAAGCGACAGATCACCGACATATGGCCGGCGCTGTGGCCAGGGGTGAAGGCGAGGCGGAGCGAGCCGTCACCGAAGAGGTCGAAGGTGCGGCCGAAGCTGGCGTAGGAGTCGACGTTGGCGCGGTCGAAGTCGACGGTCCGGTAGTCGAAGGCGTAGTCGAAGTGGGCGCGGCGGTAGCCGTCCAGCATCGGGCTCGAGCCGTGGGTGGCCGCTCGCCACTCGGTCTCGCTGACGACGAAGGTCGAGTTGGGGAACTCGGAGATTGCCGAGGTGTGATCGAGGTGGAGGTGGGTCATCACCACGATCGGGATCTCGCCCGGCTCGAGGCCGCGCTTGCGCAGCTGCGAGGCGGCGTCTTCGCCGGGGGCGAGGGTGAGGTTCCCGAAGCGAGCCGCGAGCGAGCCGAAGTTCTCCTTCGGGTCGGTGGCGACGGAAGGATGAAGGCCGGTGTCGACGAGGATCGCGCCGGCGCTTGGATGCCGGATGAGGAAGACGGGGCAAGGGACCTGGACCGCCCCCGAGCCGGTGAGGATGATTCTCAGCAGCTTCGCGCTCAGTAACCGCCCGCCGGGGCTGACCATCATCGCCCGCGGCCATTCGGCGTGGCCGGCGACGAGCGGCTCGACCGTGACGGTGGCGCCGCGGGTACCGCCCGCGAGCGGCTCGTGCAGGGGGTGCGGTTCGACGCTGACGCTCATGGAGAAAGGCAATTTACGCGGCGCCGCTTGTCTATAGGCTGCGCCGTCGATGGCTGAAAGCGACCGTTCGCGGATCTTCAGGGACGGGCTGCTCGAGGGCCGGGTCTGCGCCGTCTCCGGCGCCGGCAGCGGCCTCGGGCGCGAGACGGCGTTGGAGCTGGCGCGCCTCGGCGCCACCGTCGTCGCCTGTGGCCGTCGCGAGGAGCCGCTGGCGGAGACGGCTGAGCTCGCTGCCCCGCTTCCCGGCTCCTTCGAGCACGAGTGCCTCGACATACGTGAGGAGGAGCCGGTTGGCCGCTTCTTCGACGGCCTGCTCGAGCGCCACGGCCGTCTCGATGTCCTCGTCAACAACGCTGGCGGCCAGTTCCTCAGCCCGGCCGAGGCGATCAGCCCCAAAGGCTTCAAGACTGTGATCGACCTCAACGTGCTCGGCACCTGGCTGATGACCCACGCCGCCGCGACCAAGGCCTTCATCCCGCAGGGCGAGGGCAAGGTCCTCAGCGTCACCCTCTCCCCGCATAACGGGATGCCGGGGATGGTCCACTCCGGCGCTGCCCGCGCCGCGGTCGAGAACATGATGCGGACGCTCGCGGTCGAGTGGGCCCGTTTCGGGATCAAGACCGTGGCCCTCGCCGCCGGCCAGTTCGCGACCGAGACGCTACTGACCAAGTATCCGCAGGTGGTCGTCGACAACCTCGAGCGCTCGATCCCGATCGGCCGCGCCGGCCGCCCCGAGGAGATGGCTTGGCTCGTCGCCTACCTCGCCTCGCCCGCCGGCGACTTCTACTCCGGGACGACGATCACGATCGACGGCGCCCGCGACAACTGGGCCGGCCCCTGGCCGCCCGAGGCGATCGCGACCGAGGCCGGCGACCCCGTTGCAGAGGAGCGTCGGCGCTGAAGTGGTGTGGTAGGAGTCCTTGCGCCGGTTAGCGCGGTTCGAGGACGACCAGCGGGATCTTGCGACCGGCGCGAGCCTTGTAGTCCTCGTAGGGCCGGTAGATCGCCACTGCCTTGTCCCAGAGGCGATCCCGCTCCTCCGGCCTCGCCTCGCGGGCATGGACAGCCCTATGTTCTGACCCGATCTGCACCGTCGTGTCGGGGTTCGCCATCAGGTTGTAGTACCAGGCAGGATTCTTCTCGTAGCCGCCCTTGGAGGCAATGACTACGACGTCCTTCCCATCCTCGACGTACTGCAGTGGCGAGGTGCGGTGGACCCCGCTCTTGGCGCCAACGTGGTCCAGCAGGAGCATGCGACCGCGCAGCCCGGGAATTTTGTGGCCCAGGCGCCCACCCGTCCTCCGGTAGAGGAAGGTGTGGGCGCCCATGGCCCGCCGCAGGACGGGCCAGCTGCGGGCCGCGAGGTCGAGGTAGCGCGGCGGTCGCCGCGCCCCAGGCTCGCTCAGGTGTACATCCCCCCGAACATGCCACCGGTCACGTTCAGCACCTGCCCGTGCATATAGTTGGCGAGCGGCGAGGAGAGGAAGAGAACCGGGCCGGATGCCTCCTCCGGGGTCGCCGGGCGGCCGAGCGGGATGATTGCCGAGGCCATCGCCCGCATCTGCTCGGGGATCCCGAGCTCGATCTTCTCGCCGCTCGGCGAGGTCATCTCTTCGCCCGCCTCTTTCGCCGCGGTGAGGCGGGTTTCGACGAAGCCGAAGGCGACCGCGTTGACGTTGATCTTGAACTGGCCCCACTCCTTGGCCAGGGTTTTCGTCAGCCCGACGACGCCCATCTTCGCCGCCGAGTAGTTGACCTGCCCGGCGTTGCCCATCATGCCCGAGGTCGAGGAGACGTTGACGATCTTGCGGAAGACCTCTTTGCCTTCGCCGCGCTCGGCCTTCGCCGCCTCGCGCCAGGTCGGGGCCAGCGCCCGGGCGACTCGGAAGGGGACGATCGTGTGGATGTCCAGCATCGCCTGGAACTGCTCGTCGGTCATCTTGTGGGCGACGCCGTCCCAGGTGTAGCCGGCGTTGTTGATCGCGATGTCGACCGTGCCGAAGGCGTCGGTGGCGGCCTTGACCAAGTCGTCGGCGGCGCCCCCCTTGGTCAGGTCGCCGGCGAAGACGGCGGTCTCGCCGTTGATCTCACCGGCCGCCTGCTCGGCGACGTCGGCGTCGAGGTCGTTGATCAGCACCTTCGCGCCCTCGCTCACGAACAGTTCCGCGGTGGCGCGGCCGATCCCACGCGCTGAGCCGGTGACGATCGCGGCTTTTCCATCCAGAAGTCCCATTTACCCGTCTCTCCTTCGATCGCTGAAAAGTCGGGCGGGGAGGCTATCGGGATCGAGCCTTCCTGGTTGACCGGCCAGTCGGGAGCGATGATCGCCGCACTCGTTGTGTGGCCAATTCCCGATGACACTCTGTCCAGAAAGCGCCAGAATCGAGGCGATGACAGTCCTCGTCGCCTATTCCTCCAAACGCGGCTCAACCGCGGAGATAGCCGAAACGCTGGCTGCCACCCTGCGGCGTGAAGGCCTTGGCGTCTGTCTCGAGCGGGCGGAGGAGGTACGGAGCCTCGAGTCCTACGACGCGGTCGTGCTTGGAAGCGCCGTCTACATGAAGCGCTGGCGCGGCGACGCCAAGCACTTCCTCAAGAAGCACCGCAAGGCGCTGCGGCAGATGCCCTTCTGGGTCTTCAGCTCCGGGCCGGTCGGCGATCCCGCCAACGACAACCCCGACTGGATCGAGCCGCCGAAGCTGGCGGAGAAGGTCGAGGAGCTGGGGGGGAGGGAGCACGTCGTCTTTGGCGGTCGCGTCCCCTCGGAACCACGCGGAATGATGGAGAAGGCGATGGCGGAAGGGATCCCGGAGCAGTTCCGCGACCGTCGCGACTGGGACCAGATCCGCGCCTGGGCGCACCAAATTGCGCATCAGCTGGCGCCCGTTCGCTCTTAAGCATCAGGCGTCGGCTTTGTTAGCCGACGCACATGTTTAAGATGCCGCGATGCTTGTCACCCCTGGCCGCAAGCTCGTGGTCGGCCTGCTCGCGGTGATCGCGCTCGTCGTGCTCGCGATCCCCAACGCCGCCACGCCCGCTCGCAAGATCGTCATCTACGGAGCCAACTCCGGCTCCAAGCTGACCCTGAGCAAGCGCCACCACGGCCGCATGATCCTGGTCAAGGGCAACATGGCGCGCCATCATCCGCGCGGGTGCCACTTCACCCGCGGCCACCGCCGCGCCCTCTGCCCAGTCCGCAACGTCCACAGGATCGAAATCCAGATGGGCCGCAGCGGCGATTTCGTCCGCGTCAAGAAGAAGATGCCGGTCCCGGTCGTCGTCTACCTCGGCCCCGGCAGCGACAAGTTCATCGGCAACGGCGAGCGAGACTTCTGCTTTCCCGGTGGCGCTCGCCGCAACCGCTGCGTCGGCGGCGCCAACAACGACGTCTGCATCACCGGCAACCGCAACAGCGACTGCGTCGGCGGCCCCGGCAACGACTACTGCCGTCACGGCCGCGGCTCCGACGGCTGCTGGGGCGGCCGCGGCAACGACATCTGCATCATGGGGCCGGGCGAAGACGGCTGCCACGGCGGCCCCGGCCGCGACCGCCTCTACGGCGGCCCCCAGCCCGACCAGCTCTACGGCGGGGCCGGCTTTGACTACTGCAACGGCGGGCGGGGCCGAGGCAAGTCCCATCGTTGCAATATCGGCCCTCGGCGCTGACACGACGGTTTGCTGAACAGTCTTTGCCGTGTGCACCATTGCGGGGGCGTTTCTTTAGCGACCGCCAATTGCAGGCAAAACAGGTGCCGCCTATCAGGTACCCCAACGTTCCGGTTTCTTAACAACCCACTCTCTTGACCAATCAGAGACTGCTGCTACTTATACCCGGGCAAAGCCGAGGCCGGCGACCCATTGACCCGCCGGCCCCAGTCAAAGCCCGGTGGGAGGGGCTTACTTGCGGCTGCCTCCCGCCGGGATAAAGAAAGGTAACAACATGAACAAGAAGTTGATGCTGCTCGCGGCGGCGGCGCTCTCTGCGCTCGCCTTCGCAGCTGTCCCGACCGTGGCGTCGGCGGGAGAATACGAAGCCCATTGCCAGGATGCGGCCGGTAACACCGTTGCGACGTGCAACCTCTCGATCACAGGCGGATTCGCCGAGCTGTCGGACACCTCCGGCCTTCGAATCCACTGCAAAACCGTTTCGGGCACCGCCAGCGCCACGACCACAACGAGCACAGGCACGGCCATCCTGGAATTCAACGAATGCACAGATTTCGTCTTCGGGACGGAATGCAACAACCAGGGCGCCGGCACCAAAAAAATCAAAACCAACACGCTCATTTCCCATATAGTCAATAAAGAGCCCGGCGGTACAGAACCCGGCCTCTTGATGACAGGCATCAACGTCACATTCACCTGCCCGGCGATCGGCACCAAAAAGACAGTTACAGGCAACGTCATCGGGCACATCGAGGAACCCTCTAACGTCTGCAACAAAGCGGTTTCGACATTCAGTGTGAATTTCTCGAAGATCGCTAACGGCAAACAGGACACAACGCAGGTCACAACAACCGGTACGATTTTCGACCTGATCTCGAATAACGACGCCGGTGGTTCCTACCTCACATCAGCACAGACCGGCACAGGGACGCTTCATGTCCTTGAAAATAGGCTCCTCAAAATCACATGCTGAGGATCTCGCGGTAGGTCCGTGAGTTGAATCAGGGTGCGACGGGGAGGCATCGCCTCCCCGTCGCACCTCTCAAGATGCTGAATCGCTCGGCACGTGCAGGATTGCGAGGTCGGCGGCGTGGTGATCTGCGGTTTGCAGGGACAAAGCAGCGGAGGACCAGCGGACGTGAAAAGTTGAACCGGCACTTGGCGCATAATGGCTTGACTAGTTAGCACATGGTTGACTAAAGATGGGGGCGCAAGTTGGGGTGGCGGATCGTCAGGTACCGCTCTCCATTCACATGGCCGGCACGGGCCCTTGGTCCAGGTCAGCCGCAAGGAAAGGTCATTCCATGAACAAGAAGTTGATGCTGCTCGCGGCGGCGGCGCTTTCGGCGCTCGCCTTCGCAGCTGTCCCGACCGTGGCGTCGGCGGGAGAATACGAAGCCCATTGTGAGGATGCGGCCGGTAACACCGTTGCGACGTGCAACGTCTCAATCACAGGCGGATTCGCCGAGCTGTCGGACACCACCGGCCTTCGAATCCACTGCAAAACCGTCTCGGGGACCGGCAGCTTCACGACCACAACGAGCACAGGCACGGTGGCCAAACTCGAATTCAAAGAATGCACAGATTTCGTCTTCGGGACGGAATGCAACAACCAGGGCGCCGGCACCAAACAGATCAACACCAATGCGCTCGTCTCGCATATAATCAATATCGAGCACGGCGGCACAACACCGGGTGTCCTATTGACAGGAATCAGCGTCACATTCGACTGCCCGGCACTTGGGATCAAAAAGACAGTTACAGGAAACGTCATTGGGCACCTCGAGGAACCCGAAAAAGTCTGCAACAAAACAGTGACTACATTCAGCCTGAATTTCGAGAAGACCGCTAACGGCCAGCAGAAATACAAGCAGGTCACAACAACAGGTACGATCTTCGACCTAATATCGAAAACTGATACAACCGCCTCAGAACATAACTACATTACAGCTGCACAGACCGGTACAGGAACGCTTCATGTCCTTGAAAACAGGTTCATCAACATCACATGTTGAGGAACTCGCGGTAGGTCGGTGAGTTGAATCAAGCAGCGACGGGGAGGCATTGTCTCCCCGTCGCACCTGAGTTTGAATTCGCCCGGCCGCGTGCAGGATTGCGAGGTCGGCGGCGTGGCGATCTTCGGTTTGCGGGGACAATGCAGCACAAGACCAGCATGCGCAAAAGCCAAAAGCGCGCGAATGCCTTAGGGATCTTGACTGGTGATGACATGATTGACTAAGGATGGAGTGCAAGTGGGGGATGCGGTAATAGGCACGCTCTCCATTCACTTGGCCGGCACGGACCACTTGGTCTGGACCAGCCACAAGGAAAGGTCATTCCATGAACAAGAAGTTGATGCTGCTCGCGGCGGCGGCGCTTTCGGCGCTCGCCTTGGCGGTTCTTCCAACCCTCGCGTCGGCGGAGGAATACGAAGCTCACTGTAGGTGGCCTAGCGGCCTGCCGAAGTCGGTGTGTGAATATTCGATCACAGGCGGATTCGCCGAGTTGTCGGACACCTCTGGACTTAGAATCCATTGCAAAACGGTTGGGGGAACCGGCCAGTTGACGAGTACAACGTCCACAGGCACGGCCATCCTCCAGTTCAAAGAATGCACAGATTTTGTCTTCGGTACGGAATGCAACAACCAGGGTGCTGGGACCAAACAGATCAACACCAATACGTTCACGTCACACCTAGTCAACATCGATCCTACACCGATCACAACACCGGGCATCCTGTTAACAGCGGTGAACGTCACATTCAGTTGCCCAGCGATTGGGGTCAAGAAGACAGTCACAGGGAACATCATCGGCCACATGATAAATCCCGGAGCCGTCTGTAATAAAGAAGTGTCGACATTCGAAATGAACTTTCAAAAGGCGGCGAATGGCCAGCAGACGGTCAAGCAGGTCACAACAACCGGCACGATCTTCGACCTGATCTCGAACAACGACGCTGGTGGCTCATACCTCACATCAGCTCAGACGGGTCTTGGCACCATCCATATTCTGAATGGCGATTCCCTCCAAATCACATGCTGAGGATCTTGGTAGGTTGCTGAGTCGAGAAGCAACAGCGATGGGGGGGGGGGGGGGGGGGGGGGGGGAAA
>Ga0307320_10000014_pt1 | contig 68900 bp, 71 predicted proteins | sample ER_DNA_369_FD_194495 | JGI IMG/M metagenome (GOLD analysis project Ga0307320, IMG submission 194495) | Bulk soil microbial communities from the East River watershed near Crested Butte, Colorado, United States - ER_DNA_369 | ecosystem: Environmental > Terrestrial > Soil > Floodplain | place...
CTCTCCCGCTGCGTTCACGAAAAGGCGTCTGAGCAGCAACTTCTCTGCCCGCGATATGAACCGTGTCCCTCCGGTTGTGCCTGGTTTCCGCTGCTCCCGGTAGATGAGCGGTAGATGGGCTCCCCCTGAGAACGAGAGAACCCGCCGAAGCGGGCTCGCTCCCAGGGAAGGCCTGAGGCCGCGAAGCAGCTAGAGGCTTGATGTGAAAGTGGCCGGTCAACGCACTTGCTTCCCTCTTCAGCACGTTTCAATTGACACATACGTCACAAAGGCACAAGATCGACTGACTGCCCGCAGAACGCGGGCGGAGCCTTCAGGGAGAGGAGAAAGTCATGCGTGTCTCTTCGAAGAAGAAGTGGATTGCCGCGACCGTCGGAGTGGCGGTGATCGGAACGGTGTCCGTGGCTCTCGCATCGCACACGCCCTTCAATTTCACGACGACACCTCTCGTCACGGGGAACCTGCCCCACAAGGTCAAGGTGAAGGGCGACGGGGTCAAGTTCCAGACGAGAGTGCCGACCGACGTCCGCGTCGCGAGGATCGACGTCGCTCCGGGCGGGATCAGCGGCTGGCATCACCACCCGGGCATCGTGATCGTGACTGTGTTGTCGGGCGCGGTGACCTTCACGCATTCAGACTGCAGCTCGAAGACGTACGGGCCGGGCCTTCCGAACGGTGCAGTGTTCGTCGAGAGCGGTGATGACCCAGGCCAGGCCTCGAGCCCCGCTGGGGCGACGGGCTATGCGACGTTCATTGCGCCGCACGCCGATCCGCCCGTCTTCCGGATCGACGACCACGACGCGCCTGGCTGCCCGTAATGGCACGAGCTGCGGATTCCAGGGATCCGGGTTCGTAGAAGAGCACGTTGCAAGACCTGCCCCGGTGCCCGGCTCGTAGCCGGCACCGGGGCGACGCTTAGATTTTCCACCTCTACGGGTGCCGAGCAGGAAGCGCATTGACGGGGTATCGAGCAGGGTCTGGCTCATTCACGCGAGAGGGGGTGCCCTTCCCTCCAAGGGCAATACGATCTGGTACGTGCTCTTCTACGGCGTCGTCAGCGCCCAGACCGAGAAGGTCGTCGAGTTCTTCCTCGAGCGGGAGGCAGCCGAGGTGATGATCGGGGAGGTTCGCGAGGACGAGCCGGCGCTGGCGGAAGGATTTGAGGGTTGAGGCGATCGAACTCGGCTATCTGCCGCAGCACGTGCCTCCTTCCTGACCCTCCTTCCGTCACAACCCGAGGCTTGGGCGAAGTTTCTATTCTCTCGAGCTGGACAGCTTAAGACTGTTTCCTTCGAGGCGGCCCCGTCGTGACCAGTCAAGAGATCGTCGAAGAGTTTCAGCAGCTCGAGCAGAAGCTGGGGACGTTGCGCACCCGCGCAGAGGAAGAGGAGTCGACCCTCAGCCAGCTTGAGGGTCAGGTACACGAGCTGAGCGAGAAGAGCGTACGCACGCGCCGCGAGGCCGCGGAGTTAGAAAGCCTCCTCATGCAGAAGCGGGCCGAGTTCATCAGGGCTGAGTACGACGTTGCCTTTCAGGCTCGCGAGCAGGCCGCGGCCCGGCTGGCGGAAGCCATCTCACAGGCCCTCGCCGAGATCGACATCTACGACCGGGCGCAGCAGGCTCTCGCCGCTCTCGGCGGTGGTCAGGACGCGCACGACGCTCAGGCCGAGCCCGAGGTTGTCACTACGTCGTGGGAGCGGCTGGTCAACGCCGTTCAGCAGCGGATCACCGAGCAACATGAGAACGAGCTCGTCGAGATAGCCTCGCGGAGCATGAGCCCGGCCGCCATCCGAGAGCTTCCCGAGCATCTCCGCGACGCTGCACGCGCGCGCATCCGGGCGCGTAGGCGGAGCCGTTTTCCGCGTAGCGCGTAGGTCCACACGGCACTCGTAGTTTGTGCTGTCCGGCGAAGGCACCAGCACCTCAGCCGCCGGCAAGAAAAGTGTGCCCCCCCGAGGAGGCGAAGCGGCTCGAGGAGAGGTTCGCCTCACCGACCCCCGAAGTTGGTACCGAAGTTGGTACCGACCTGAGAGAACCTGAGAGGATCTGAGATGACGCAAACGGCTTGGATAACAGGGAAGACGACCCGGCAGACCCCACCTTCGGGAACCAGCTCTTCTAACAAAAAGCCAGTACCCATGCGGCTTCGACCGTACTGTCTGCTGGAACTTTCTACTGGGCTGTCCCGGAGCTCAGGCGCCAAATCCACGTGCCCAGCGTTTGAAGAGCTTGTCGAGCGCCTCGTCCGAAAAGTGGGCGCTTTCCGCTTCAAGGCTCGTTAGGCGCTCGGAGAGGTCAGACACGGCTTCCTTCAGTTTCTCAACCTCGTCCTTGTTCGCCATGCCGCCCGCCCATTCCCACACGGCATCTCTGACCTGGCTTCTGCGGCGTACCCGGTCGCGGCGAAGCGCCCATAGACAAAAGGCGAACGTGCAGATGGCTACCAAAAGGCCCAGACCCGACAACGCCAGGGCGACATGCGGCAACGACCACACATCCCCTTCTCCGACGAACGCCGCAACGAACACGCGTACGAGACCTCTTTTTGAAATTCTCTGGCTCGAACTTGCGGAGAGCCCGTCTCATCTCTCCCCCGGAGAGGTGAGCCCGACGCGGGCCTGAATTCGGTCGGGTCGCGGCTACGGACTCTCCGCCAAGATTATGCGCCGAGGGTGTTTGGCTAAACCGCCCCTGACATTTTGCTTACCCGACCTGTGAGTGCGGCGTATCTGGCGACGTGTTTTTTAGGAGCCGCTGTGCCGGGGCAAAGCGGCTCCTAGTTCGTCACGGTCTTTAGAGCAGCTCGTCGCCGCGACTGGTGCTTGAGCGGCCGTAGTAGCCGCCAACCTCGTCGCGGTAAGCGTCGTCGCGGTAGCTGTCTTCGTCGAACTCCGGTGCGTCCTTGATCTGATCCTTCGTGCGGTCGAGGTACACGGTCTCCTTCTCGCTGTCGACTCGGTTCACCACACCGGCGGGGAGCATCACCTTCTTGCCGAAGATCCACACTCCCGTGTCGACCACGATGTAACTGGAGCCCACTTCGTAGGTTGCCTCGTCGATCTTTCCGATCCCGCCGTCGAGAGCTTCCACGCTCCAGCCGGTCACATCGACCGCTCCGGTCATGTCGGCGCCGAGAGTTGACTGGTCGCCGTAGTTCCAGACGTTTTCTTCTGTCCGCTCGTTCTCCATCTAGATCACGCCCCTAGAAGACGAACATGATCAACAGGACGATCAGAATGATCAGAAGCACTGTTCCAATACCGATGTACATGAGACCTCCCGTCGTAGCGTTGTCTCGCAATACCCGTCTGGAGCCTCGGAAAACCACCGGCGACCGGCAAGTTGCAGGGGGCCGCGCCGGCAGGGCGTGCGGCTGTCAAGGAGGCCAGCAAGAGCCTGGGCCGCTGGCTTAGTTCGCCTACCTTCGAGCAATGGCGACCAGCGCGAGCACGGCGTTTGCGTATTCGATGTGGAGGACCGGGGGCGCTGTCACTAGCCGCCTAGCGAACGAGCGCGGCTAAGCCGCCGCTTCATTGACTGTGCCGCTCGACAGCCTCCCAGAGTGCCTCGCGATTCTTGCCCTTACCAAGGCGCTGAATCGTCATGTCGAAGTGCTCCCGCCGCCGCTTTTCGCGCCACTCGTCGCGCCTGTCCGCGTACGGTCCTTCACCCTGCAGGTATCGCGCGAATGCCTTGCCAACCTCGTCGATGAGCGCGCGCTGTTTCGCCTCGAAGTCAGACACGGTGCCAAGGGATAGGTCCAACCACGTTCGTAATGTCGCGTTCACGAGAAACGTAAACCAGCACTTGGCGACAGGCGAGGAGTTGGGCAAACCGGAGGACTAATCCTCCGTGCAGTGCTAGCTCAGCTCAGTGCCCGTTTCGCGCGCTTTTTCTTCCAGAATCGCATGGGAATGGAGCCTGATGAAGCCGCAGTTTGTACACGCCCACGAGTAGACAAGCATCCCTCCGGTTCCCCCACCGTCGCGGAGCGTCGTCCCTTCAAGGTCTACGGCGGTGAGGTGGATGAAGAGATTGCCGACGTCCCCCGGCGGAGCCCACCCGTTCTCCCCGCAGAACGGACACAAGGCGCTCGCCTTCACGGAGGCCAAGACCACCTCGGCCCATTCGTAATCAAGACCCGGTTGCCCGGGATTCCTGCCCATTACAGGCGGGACCGTAAGCGATTTAGGCTGCCAAAGCTACTTCTCGGCTGTGACGGCGGGCAGAACTAGCGCCCTGCTACTGCTCGCCCGCCGCGATTCGCGCCCGCCAGTCGTCGTGATAGCCCCGCAAAACCTCTGCGTGCCGGCGTCGAGGGGAAGCTGCGCCCGTTCCACGACCTCAGCCACTCGGTGATCACGCACGACGCGGCTTCGGGCTCGAGCGCGATCGCGGTCATGGCGAAGGCCGGCCATCGGAACATGGCGACCACCCGGACCTATCTGCACCCTTGCGGGCGTCGTCTTCCGCGACGAGCTCGAGCGTCGGCTGCTCGGAGCGGCCGAACCAGTAGAAAGTTCTACTGATCTCACGGCACCTGAGGTCACCTAGCGTGACCCAAACGCAGGAAACAAGCGGGTACGTGACCGAGCAAACTCCGCTGTTGATAACCAGCTCTTCTAGGCCTTTCCGCTCAACCAAGCCGTTTGCGCCCACTTGGTACTGATTTTTGGTACCGGCTCGGGCGAGCTAAGACGTTCTACCGGTCGACCAGCTCGACCCCAGCCTGGGAGGAAGGCCTCAAGAGAGGCCCGGAGATCCCTGGTCTCTCTTTTTCTCACCTGCCCAGCGCATCAGGACTTCGCCTACCGCAAGGAGGGTTCGCGCGTCCAGTATTTCTGTGCGGGCCGATCACTCTTCGTGAAGGAGACTTCACGGAAGTAATGGTCCCAAGTGAAGCTTCCATCGAGGTCGGTGAATACGGCTTCCGCTTCGGCGAGCTCGTGTGCAGGGACGATCAGCGTCGCTTTCTTCGGGAAGTAGGGCCGACCGTTGACTTCGTCGTAGCTGGGTTGGTCATCGCCTTTGAAGCCGTCAATCTTGTCAACGAAGACGCAAGCTCCTGCGGGCCGAAGCTCGCTTCCGATGAACTGGTCGAAGGCCTGCGTGGCCTCTTCGTACGAGTGGGCCTCGACGAGGAGATCGAACTCCTTCCGATATACCGCGACCGGCTTCTTTAGGAGAAACGGGGCAGGCGTAGGCGTGCGTGGCGCCCTGTCGTCGCGGAGCTCAACGAAGAAGTCGACGATTAGCTTGATCGACAGGAGTGCGAGGGCGAGCACGAGACTGGGAGCGTGCGACAGTAACCACATTTCGACCACATGATGCCAGCTTCGGCGGGTGCTCAAATGCCGTCGCAAAATGGCGCTTAGGTGAGCTCTCGCGCGTTTGTACTTGAGGGGGCACGTCAAGGGCTGCACTTCGGCCCCTCCGGCCGGCGGCCGAAGCGAAAGCGGATCGAGCTAGTCAGCCCACCAGTCGCGCTGGCCCTCGACGTCTTCGCGCGGAGCCTCACCGAGATTGGGCGCGCCGATGACGATGATCTCGAGGCCTCCCGGTCCGGCCTCGTAGCCTCGCCACGTACCGGGCGGGACGCGCACCACGTCCCACTCCTTGAGCTCGACGATCTCGTCGTCGAGCTTCATCCGCCCGCCCCCGCGCGCGACCACGTACACCTCCTCCTGCTTCTTGTGCGTGTGGCCGTACGGAAAGCGATAGCCGGGTGGGACGCGCTGGTAGCTCAGACCGGATTGTTCGAGCTCGAGCGCCTGGGTCGCTAAGCGGAACTCCAAATCCGGCGCGCCGTCGAACCTGGACCCGACGTCCTCTAGGTCCTCCTTGAGGTTTTTGAGTGTGAACGGCACGGTCGCAATCCTACGCAGTGACTCGCCGGGGTCAGGCAGAATGCGAGCATTCCGAGGCGAGCACTCTATCTTCGCTTTAGTGCCAGTTTCTCCGCACGGGTCGGGATGCGACTCGGGATAGCTCGTGAGTGGCACCGCGAAAAATCGGCTGCCTGAGGGAGATTTAGGGGGCTCGCTCACGTGCATGGGGGGGATCGCGTCGCCGCGTCGAGCGGCCGGTTGCGCACGCTCGTAGATTTCCGTGCGCCGCCACAATTCGCATTAGGATCGACGGCGTGCGAGCAGTCCTCCTCGCGATCGCATTGGTAGTCGCGACCGGCCTCGTCGCCTGTGGGGGCGACGAGGCCGCTCCGCTCACTCTGGAACAGCGACTCTTGCGCGAGTCGGACGTACCGGGCTCTAAGGTTGACCCCGTCGAGGTGCGGCTGACCGCCGACGATCTCGACGAGTTCACGGGCTGGCCAGAGCACATCCTGGCAGCCGAGATCGATCGCAGCAAGCTCGAGGACGCAGGGTTCGTCTCGGCCATCCATGAGACGCGATTCATCCCGAACACGCCCGGCGGGCCGCATACGCACGACGCCCCTCACGTCCGGATCCTCGTGCTCCAGTTCGAGTCCGACGATGGAGCGGTCACGGGCGTCGATCTGCTGGTCGAGGAAAGCTTGAAACCCTGCCCCGGCGACTGCGCGATGCAGTTCGAGGAGTTCGACGTGTCCGGCGTGCCCGACGCCGAGGGCACCCGCCACTTCACGACGAAGGAGTCGCTCGAGGCAACAGGAGGCGAGGGCGTACCCTCCGACTCGTACACGATTGTGTTCGCAGACGGCCCGTTCGTGTATGAGGTCGAGGGCTTCGCGGATCCGGGGGAGACCTCGAAGAAGCAGATCGAGGAGATCGCCCAGAAGGTGCACGACCGCATCGAGGGCGCACCCCCGGCGGAGACGTAGCTCAGAGAGGACGGCTCAGCCTCGGACCCGGACTCTCGGCCGAGTAGAGATGACGCCCCGGCCCTCGCGCTCGAGCGTGCCGTCGGCCGTGACAGGATCGGCACCGACAGGCATAGTCATCGAGGTTCCAGCTATGGACGCTCCCGCCAGGAATAACCCTTCCCCAGGGCGCGTTGCGGAAGCCATGAACATCATCACGATCGGTAGGGGAAACATCGGTGGCGGCCTCGCCCGCCTTTGGGAGCAGGCGGGACACAACGTCACGAGCCTAGGGCGCGACGGTGGCGACGCGGCAAACGCGGATGTCGTACTCGTTGCCGTTCCATCGGGCTCGGTCTCGGAGGCGCTCGGCAAGGTGTCCGGGCTCGAAGGCAAGATCGCAATCGATGCCGCGAACGCGTTCGCGGGGCGCGACGAGCACTACGAGTCGTTGGCGCATGAGGTGAAGGCGCACACGAACGGCCCGGTCGCGAAGGCATTCAACGCGAACTTCGCGACTCTTTACGATCGGATCGGCGAGCAGCGGGTACGACCGAGTTGCCTTTACGCGGCCGACGAGGAGGCGCGCGAGGTAACAGAGCAGCTCATCCGCGACGCTGGCTACGACCCCGTAAGCCTCGGAGGGCTGGAGAATGCGCGTGCGCTCGAGGACTTCGTCCCGGGCGTACTCGGGAAGATCGGCCACGTGTTCTACCGCTTCGCCTCTCCCGGCGATCTTTAGTTCTTACGAGGCTTGGCGTTGGGTGCGGCTGTCGGTCCACCGCACTAGTACCTCGGCCGCCGACGGGAGCGTCCGGCTGTCGGGCAGGAATCTCAGCCGCTCGGGCTGCGTGTCGGCTCAGCTCTCCTGGCGGCCGTGTCCGCGAGGCGTTGTACGGTCGCGTCGATATCCGCGTCCGCTTCTTCGACTTCCTCCATGTAAAGCCGGCCCCCGAACTTCTCACCCGTTCTCGATCGCGATGCGCTACGGTGATTTGTAGGCCGAGGCGATTCTTTGGGACAGGGCTTTCCCCGACCTCCACATCAAAGGTCGGAGGGAGATCTCATGGACGCGATCAAGGCGGCGGCAACTCAGTCAGTGTTCCGCGAGGTGAACGAGCGGGTGCGGGACCTGAACAACGCGGTCGAGTACATGGACATTGGCGATCTCGACGAGTGCTTCACGTGCGAATGCGCTCGGCAGGACTGCAAGGAGCACCTGATGATGAGCCTGGACGCCTACGAGGAGATACGGCGGGTTCCTACGCACTTCGGTGTTGCTCCTCGGATGAGCCACGTTTTCCAGGACATCGAGCGGATCTTCGAGACGTTTCGGGGGTACTGGGTGGTGGAGAAGTTCGGTGAGGCAGGTCTCGCCGCGACTGAGCTCGACCCCCGCTTGCGTCCCCGCCCAGGTTTGACGCTCACGTAACGGTCAGTTCGCACCTGCTCCTTAGTCCACGCGAATCGCTGGCTCGTCCGCCATGAGAGCAAACGCCGCATCCGGGTAAGACATCGCTAAGAGAAAAGTGGCGCGAGGCCCACGAGGAATCGCCACCGCAAAGAGGCTTCCCGCCGGCCTCCGATCAACGCGTGTTCCGGTAGGTGCCGTGCGATGAGCATGCGGGAAGCCGGGATTGCGCGTACGGGACACACGCGCCTCCCTACTGCGGCTCGGGGAGCCCGGCTCCCCGCCAACCAAGGTTCGCTGGTGTGGGGGAACCACATGATGGTTCTCACAAAACCCTTACAAAGTTTCGTGCCGAACGAGCGCGGAAGCGCTGCAGTTCCTCGGCGAAAATCAGGAGGTGAGCTCGAGAGCTTCGGCGAGACTCCAGACGAGCTGCTTGGGTCAGCGGTGAGCCGGGGGTGGGCCTCAAGATTCAACACCCCTGCGGGTGCCTGCGGCCTTGCATTCAAGCCCAGTGCACCGGCCAAATAAACCGGGGCCGCACCGACGCCCTGCGGCAAGGCACGATGCGGCCCTGGAAACCTTCCCCGGACGATGCGCTTCGACGTTGATGCTCGCGGTCCTCGGGCGCCAGAGGCCACGATGACTTCACCGCGGCACCCGGCCATTCCGGTTTTTTCTGCGCGTTTGCGCTCAAGGCAGACGAGCAGGGAGGCGATCGTCCCGTCCAGGCTGCCGCTAAGCCCGGTCGTTCCGCCGCCTCCCTGCCCCTCAGCCCACGCGAATCGCCCAGGCCCCGCGGTGTCTTCCACCCCAGACGCGCAAGCACACGTCGAGCTCCCGCCGGGCGTCGGCGTCACGCAGGGGCCATCCCACGCGAACCAGCAGTGTCTTCGCCCCGATGCGAGCGACGATGCATTGGGACGCCCGCAGGGACGCCATCAAGTCGTAAACCAGGGTTGGGTCGCTTACTTCGACTGTCACTGCCGCTGTCACGCCCCGCGAGTTGCCGCAGGCGAAGCGCGTACCTCTCACTTTCGTCAGAAACGCTCGGCCGTCAAGGCCGCAGCAGCTGCACGGCGAGCCCCGACCGAGCGATCGCGGCGCTGGTCCGCGACAAGACGCCTGCTAGCCCCACTTCCAGACGCCGGAAATCCGTTACCGGAAGTGACCGACCGGTCGGGGGGGTTGAGGTCAGCACGCGCCTGGAGTAGGGCACACGAAGGGAGGGCCCCGAAGTGCGGGCCCTCCCGATGCGTGAGTTACGGCAGGTAGAACTAGGAGGTGACGCCGTTCTTGTGCGTCATGACCTTGCCGCTCGTGATCTTAGGCGGGTTCGGAAACGCCGTCTCGAGCCTCTCGTCGCGAATCCAGCTGGCGGCGAGCTTTGTCGACTCGTCAGCCTGCTCAGGAGTCTCGAAGAGTCCGAGTGAGCTGATGACACCGTTGTCGGCCTCGATCAGGTAGTAGCCCTTGAAGCCCTGCAGCTTGCTCAGCTTCGGGACGAGGGTCTCGTTGACCTTGTTGGTCAGCTCGACCGTACGATTCTGGTCCACACCGTCATAACGGCGAATGGTCGCATGCATGTGATGCTCCTTCTGTTGGATCTCACAGGGCAGGAAAGTCCGAACGGACTCCTGCTGCGCTTCAGGGCCAGGTATGACAGACGGAGCCTCGGCGGCTTCCAACGCTAGAGCCCGACGCGCTGTGTCCAACGTAGCAGCGATTCGTGCCCGCTGTCGGATTCGGCATCGCAACCTCAGCAAAAGGCGCATGCCTTCTCCAAAAGTAGCTCCGAGCAGGCGGCCTGCTCTCACCGCATCGCTGCCACTTGAAGTATTGGACTGGCCCTTAGCGGGGATGAACGCCACGTGTTCGACCACGTGACGATCCGGGCGGCAGACCGTGAGTCGTCGGAGCGCTTCTACGACACCGTCCTGCATACGCTCGGGATCGAGAAGACGTATTCGGACAGTGCGCTGGTCGAGTGGGATGACTTCTCGCTCTCGCCGGCGAGCGACGAGAAGCCTCCGACGCGCGGTCTCCACGTCGGCTTCGTGGCCCCCTCGCGTGCCCACGTGGGCGAGTTCTGGCGCGTGGGGACGGAGGCCGGTTATCGCGACGACGGCCCACCAGGGCCGCGGCCGCAGTACCGCGATGATTACTACGGCTCTTTCCTGCTCGACCCCGGAGGGAACAGCGCTGAGGCCGTGCACCACGGGGCGATGCACCGTGAGAGCCGCGTCGACCACCTCTGGATCCGCGTCGCGGACGTAGCCGCGTCAAAGCGGTTCTACGAAACGATCGCGGAGCAGACAGGCTTCCGCGTGAAGCTGGACACCCCCGAGCGCACGCAGTTCGTCAGCGCGAGCGGCTCGTTCTCCGTCGTCGTCGGCGCGCCCACAGAGCACCTCCACCTGGCCTTTCCGGCCAGCGAGAATGCGACCGTCGACGAGTTCCACCGCGTAGCCACTCGGGCAGGCTACGAGGACAACGGGGCTCCCGGCGAGAGGCCCGTTTACCACGAGGGCTACTACGGTGCGTTCGTTCTCGATCCCGACGGAAACAACATCGAGGTCGTAAACCACAACCGGGGCTAGCCACAGGCTCAGCTGGGGTCAAACGACGGTCGCATCAAGCGTGCGCACGGTCCGGCGGCGCGAACCAAAAGCTCACCGCGCCTCGGTTTTCGGCCCGCGGCGCTAAGGAGGTTGGCGCCGGTTGCCGACTTCTATGTCGTGCGCTGGCGCCCCCGTTTGTCCCTGGTCGCGGCGGCCGGCGGAGCCGGCCTCATCAGCCTGCTCGCGTTTCTCTTCCCAGCGGCCGCGTGGGCCTATCGGAGCCCGTCGCTGCATGTCGCGATCGAGACTACGAATGCGCTGATCGCGCTCCTCGCCGCCTACCTCGTGCTCGGGCGCTTTCGGGAGAGCTCGCTCGTGTCGGATCTGGTGCTCGTCTGTGCTCTGGCCCTCTTTGCCTTCACGGATCTCTTCTTCCTCGCGCTTCCGGCTGCCCTCCCCGATGTCTACTTGACGGCGTTCCCGATTTGGACCTCGCTGGTGGGAACCCTGCTCGGCACCGGGACGTTTGCAGCCGCGGCCTTTGCAAGCCGCCGCCGGCTGCGCATGCCGGTCCGCAGCCTCTCGCTCGGACTGACGGCTTGTGTCTGGGCACTGGTCGGCACGGCCGCAGCCGTGGCCGTCTTCGGGCTTGGATTCTCTCTCGGCTTCCCCTCCTGGCTTTCCCCGGAGGCGTCTGACCGCCCGCTCCTCGTCGGGCACCCGATCGTCCTGACGGTGCAGCTCCTCGCCACGCTCCTCCTCGCGGTCGCAGCCGTGGGCTTCCTCCGGCGTGCGGAGCGGACCGGCGACGAGCTCATGCAGTGGTTCGGGACGGGCGCGACCCTCGCGGCCTTCGCGCACCTGAACTACCTCTTTTTCCCTTCCCTTTACTCCGACTGGGTCTACACCGGCGACTTCCTCCGTCTCGGCTTCTACCTGCTCGTCCTCGTCGGAACTGGCCGCGAGATCCAGACCTACTGGCACCGGCTCGCACAGGTGGCAGTGCTCGAGGAGCGCCGACGGATTGCGCGGGAGCTCCACGACGGGCTCGCCCAGGAGCTTGCTTTCGTGGTCGCCGAGACCTCCGGGCCCGCCCGCGCGGCCGGGGAGCGCGCGCTCGACGAGTCGCGACGTGCGATCGCCGCCCTCACGCGGCCGGTTGACGAGCCACTCGACGTTGCCCTGGTGCAGGCTGCCGAGGAGGTTGCCCACCGCGTCGGTACGCAGCTCCGTTTCGCCGTCGCGTCCGATCTGGAGGCGACCGCGGACACGCGTGAGGCTCTCATCCGGATCGTTCGCGAGGCTGTGACGAACGCGGCCCGGCACGGCGGCGCGAGCGAGGTTCGGGTCGAGCTCGAGAACGGCAACGGGCTGCGGCTGGTTGTCGCAGACGACGGCCATGGCTTCGACTCCGAGGCGCCCCGTGGCGGCGGCTTCGGGATCATCGGCATGCGCGAGCGGGCAGAGGCCCTCGGCGGCGTCTTCACGCTCTCGTCGGAGCCCGGGTCCGGAACCGCGATCGAGGTTGTCCTGCCATGAGCGTCGCTCGAGCCCCTTTCTTCGACCCGGTGGAGGATCCTCGCGGTTTCCCCGCACTCCCTCCACACGCTCAGAGGCCGGACGTCGGCCCATGACCGATCCCGTACGGATCCTGATCGCCGACGACCATCCGCAGACGCGCGCGGGCGTCCGCGACGTGCTCGAGAACGACGGCTTCGTGGTCTGCGCGGAAGTCGGCAACGGGAAGGCGGCTGTGGAAGCCGCCCTGGCCGAGCAGCCTGACGTCTGCCTTCTCGACATCCGGATGCCCGGGAGTGGCATCGCCGCGGCGGCCGAGATCTCGGCCGCGCTGCCGGGAACCGCAATTGTGATGCTGACGGCATCCCGCGACGACGCGGACCTCTTCGACGCACTTCGTGCCGGGGCATGCGGCTACCTCCTGAAGGACGTCGAGCGCTCCGAGCTTCCGGCCGCTCTCAGAGGCGCGCTCGCAGGTGAAGCTCCTTTGCCCGCGAACCTCGTCACTCGGCTGATCGACGAGTTCCGCGAGCGCGGGCGCCGAAAGCGCGTCGTCCTCGCTCACCAGCCCGCGGTGGAGCTGCGCCAGCGGGAATGGGAGGTGCTCGAGCTCTTGCGTGAGGGCCTTTCGACGGCCGAGATAGCAAAGCGCCTCTTCATCGCGGACGTCACAGTGCGCTCACACGTTTCTGCGATTCTCAAGAAGCTCCGGGTTCCGGATCGCGATGCGGCTGTCCGTCTCCTCGACGAGCGTTGAGGAAGTTCAACGGCTCCAACCCTATGCAACGCGGACGGCAGTGGCGATACTGAGTTCAGGAACTCCACCGATCTGGTGTGGGGGGCAGTCATTGGCTCGAGAAGGGGCGTAGGCGCGCCCCTTCTCGCATTTTTGGGGGATGCGCGAGAGGCGCCGCTCGGCCAGGATCGGTGCAGATACGTACACACGGTGGTGCGGCCCGCCCCGATCCGAAGGATGTTTCGGTGTCTGCACTCGCCAGGAACCCCCGTACTGCCCCTCTCGTCTACGGCGCGCTCATGTCGCTCTGGATCGGCGTCGTCGCGAACTCTCAGATGGAGCCACCCGGCCTCGTGGTCGCGGCGCTCTTCCTCGTGCCGCTCGCGCTACACGCCTGGCTCGGGTGGGTCGTCGCGCAGTGGTGGACGCTCGGGCTTGCAGCGCTGCCCGTCGTCGCCGCCGTCGTCGTCGGAGGCCTCGGGTCCGCGCTCTGGATCGTGGTCGTCCTGCTCGAGCTCTTTCCAGGGGCGCCGCTGATCGCGGCCGGTGTCTTCGCCCGGCTCTGGCAGGAAGAGCGGGAGAACCCCGCGGACGACCATCTCTGGTCGTTCTAGCGCAGACTAGGAGACGGCCGAGATTCCGCTGCGGCCGAACTGGCCCTGGAGCTGGGCGACGTACGCGGAGAGGTCGGTCTCTTTCTGCTCGATTCGCCGCTCGAGCTCTTCGACGGCGTCTTCGCGCCGCTCGAGCGAGTCGAGCCGAAGCTCGAAATCCGCCTCAGCACCTGCGAGCTCTTGGAGACGCTCTCTCATCTTCTCCTCGAGGTCGTCGAGGTAACGGGAGCGGCGCTCGATTCGGAGCCGCTCGGACTCGATCATCTCGACTGCGATGAACTCGGAATCACGCTCGGCGATCTCTCGCTCCTTGGCGGCCAAGCGCTCCAGCTCCTCGCCGACGCGCCGGCTTTCGGCTGCGAGCCGGCGCTCGTGCTCGTCGTGCTCGGTGTGGGTGGCCGCGAGGCGCCGGTCGCGGTCGTCGAGCTCGGCCTTGGCAGCTGTGAGATGCCGCTCACGCTCGTCGAGCTCGATCTGAGCCGCGGCCAGCCGCGATGCGAGCTCAGCGAGTTCGGCGGCCTCGAGGGATTCGTCCCCGTTGGTCGCAAACGCATGCGCTTCGACCTGCGGCTCCGCGCTGCCTGCGTGGCGTGTCGCTGCGTCGGTGTAGATCTCGACGCGGACGACCGGCGCGGACGAGTCGGCCTTTTTCTTGCGCGCGGGCTTTTGCCTCGCCGGGGAGGGGGTCGCCTCGCCGTCTGAGACGGCTTCGATGAGCGGGTCCTCATGCATGCGCAGTGAACTACCCACTCAGCATTGCCCGGGGGCAGCACAACGCCTATCCCCCGCCCGAGGGGCGTTGGCGGAAACCAACTCGGGCCCGAGAGCTCTACGCAAGCCGAGGCCCATCACGTTAGAAGCTCTTAGCTAGACTGGCGGGCCGGTATGGCTGCTGAACGCGTCAAGCTGGAGGTGAAGCCTCGGGAGAACGGCGGGAGCCCGGCTGCGCGCCGTCTACGCGCCGCAGGGGCGATTCCGGGCGTTCTCTACGGGGGCGGCAAGCCTGCGCAGCCGTTCAGCGTCGGCGAGCGGGAGCTCCGCCGCGTCCTGACCGGCTCCCACGGCCTCCACGCGATCATCGACGTCGTCGTCGAGGGCAACCAGAAGCCCCACCACGCCGTGCTCAAGGAGTACCAGCTGCACCCGGTGAAGAACCGCCTCCTCCACGTCGACCTCCAGGAAGTTCGGCTCGATCAGGCGATCCAGGCGCAGGTGGTCGTCGAACTCACCGGTGAGGCGCAGGGAGTCACCGAGGGCGGCGTTCTGCAACAGTCTCTGCGGGAGGTGAACGTCGAGGCGCTTCCGATGGACGTTCCCGACCGGATCGAGCTCGACGTGTCGGCGCTCAACATCGGCGACAACGTGCGTGTCAGCGATCTACCCCCGATCGAGAACGTGTCGTACCTCGATGACCCGGAGACCACGATCGCGAGCGTCATTCCGCCGACGCTCGAACCCGAGGAGCCCGAGGAGGAGGTCTCCGAGGAGGAGCTGGCCGAGGGCGAGGTCCCAGCCGAGGGAGAGGCGGAAGGTGCCGCCGAGGAAGGCACCGAGCCGGATGGCGACGCGGCGGGCGAGCGCAAGACCTCAGACCCCGAGGGGTAAGTCTTCGTGCGACTGTTTCGTCGAGGCGAGTCTGCCTCGGCGCTCGACCTGCTGGTCGCCGGCCTCGGAAACCCCGGGCGTGACTACGCCCGCACGCGGCACAGCGTCGGCTTCATGGTGTGCGACGAGCTGGCCCGACGTTACGACGCTTCCTGGCGGTCGAAGTTCTCTGCCGATGTCGCCGAGCTCCGGCTCGACGACCGCCGCCTGGCGCTCCTGAAGCCGCAAACCTTCATGAACGAGTCGGGGCGAGCGGTGGCCGCAGCTATCCGCTTCTTCAAGGTCCCGGCCGAGTCGTTGCTCGTCGTGCACGACGAGGTCGACCTGGAGCCGGGCCGTCTCCAGGCGCGTGCCGGCGGCGGTCTCGCCGGGCACAACGGCCTCCGCTCGATCGCTCAGCACCTGAAGACCCAGGAGTTCCTTCGCCTCCGGATCGGTGTCGGACGGCCCGAGCGCGGAGACCATCGGCCGGTCGCGGACTACGTGCTTTCTCCCTTCGACGAACAGTTCGACCTGGACGCACTCGTGGCTCGGGCCGCCGACGCTGTCGAGACGATCGCCCGAGACGGCCTCGAGGCCGCCCAGCGGCTCTACAACGACTAGATGGTTGAGGGGATCGTGATCGCGGTGAGCCGCAGCGCCTCGCACACCATGGTCAAGCCGAATCAGGAGAGCATTCACCTCCGGTGCGGCCTAGGGGTCGAGGGCGACGCCCATTTCGGTGAGACCGTCAAGCACCGCTCGCGCGTACGGCGCGACCCGAGCCAGCCCAATCTGCGCCAGGTGCACCTGATCCACGAGGAGCTCTACGAAGAGCTCCGTGAGGCCGGCTTCACGGTGGTACCGGGCCAGATGGGCGAGAACGTGACAACGCGAGGCGTCAACCTGCTGGGACTCCCGGCCCGCACGCGCCTGCACCTCGGCAAAGGAGCCGTGGTGGAGGTGACGGGTCTTCGGAATCCGTGCGTCCAGCTGGACAGGCTCCAGCCGGGGCTCATGGCTGCGGCCCTCGGGCGTGACCAACAGGGCGGCTTCGTCCGGAAATCCGGAATCATGAGCATCGTCCTGGCCGACGGCGACGTTAGGCCCGGAGACTCGATTCGGGTCGAGCTGCCTCCGGAACCGCACGGGCTGCTCGAGCCCGTCTAGCTCAGGCGGCGGCCGGTGGAGGGAGGAGGCCGTCGGGTATGTGCGCCTCGTCGATCCGCACCCGTACGAAAAGGCCTTGGCCGGTGCGTCCGTACTCGACCCGGAGTGCCGCCTCCGGCACGGCGGCGAGTGCGTCGGCGTGCTCCTCTCGCCATGCATTGAAGCGAGCAGCCGCGCCGGGAGGTTCAAAGGACGCGACGAGCAGCGGCCGCTTCCCGATGTCTACGAGCTCTCCGGCCACGGCGGGAGCCTAGATGGTTGGTCGATGATTGACATGCCCGCGGGGACGGGCCAGGCCGCGTCTGTAATTTCGATCGACCATCTAGCTGGGGCTACGATTGCGTCCGCGGAATCGCGGTTCCGTCGCTCGTCATGGACCTGAAGACCCTCACTGACACCCCCGTTCTGAATCCGCTCGCCCGCGCTCTCGCGGAGACGGATCGCCTGCAGGCGTTCGCATCCGCCCCTGACCGCGCGCGCGTCTCCGAAGCGCTCCTGCCGCTCTTCCTGGCAGCCGTCTGGACCGCCCGGGACGGAGCGCTCGTCTGCCTGCTTCCCGACGACGCCGATGCTCGAGATGCCGCCGAGGCGGCCGGGTGGTTTCTCGGCGAGGACAGGGTCGGCCTCCTAGCCTCGCGCGGCGTCCGGTGGGAGACGGGTCTCCGGCCACCTCCTCACCTTGTGGGCGAGCGAGCGCGTGCGCTCGAGATCCTCGCAGGCGGAGGTCTCGTCTGCGCCTCGGCCCTCGGGGTGGCCGACCTGCTTCCGCCGCCCCGGTCGCGCCCAGAGACCATGCACGTCCGGGTTGGCTCCGAGCCGGGCTCCGAGGAGCTCGTCGCGGAGCTCGCTCTCGCCGGGTACGAGCGCGTCGAACGCGTTGAGGAACGCGGCCAGTTTGCTGTGCGTGGCGGCATCGTCGACGTATTCCCGTCCACGGGCCGGGAGCCGATTCGAATCGAGCTCTTCGGAGACGAGGTGGAGTCGATCCGCGCCTTCTCCGCCTTCACACAGAGGGCACTGCGCGTGCTCGAAGAGGCGACGATCCACCCCGCCGCCGAACGGCGGCTGGACCTATCCGACGCCGAGCTTGGTGCCCGGGACAAGCTCGAGATTCCGAACGACCTCGTCGCGCCGCTCGGCCCGCCCGATCTGGTGTGGGAGTCAGACGAGGTTCGCAAGGTGTGGGAGGAGGAGCTCGTCGACGGCGTTTCGCTCAAGGGGATGGTCGACCTGAGCGAGCTTCCGTCGGGACAGCCGTACGCGTTCGAGGCGCAGCGCCCGGCGGTCGCCGCGCGCGGTCTCTCGGAAGCGGAGCGCGACCTCGGCGGGTTCGTGCGCGGCGGGAACCGGGTCGTCGTGACGTTCGCCCACCGCGGAGAGGCCCTGAGGACGAAGGCGCTGCTGCGCCGGATCGAGCCGGTGCTCCTCGGCGAGGGCGACCCGTTGCCCGCCGAGCCAGGCCTCGTCTTCGCAGTCTCTCGCGCGCGGCGCGGGTTCGTCTCGCGCGACCTCGGGCTGGTGCTTCTACCCGACACGCAGGTCTTCCGCAAGCGTCCGCCGCGCGCCGACGCCAGGCTCGGCCGGGCGCTTCAGAGCTTCGCGGACCTGCGGACCGGCGACTACGTCGTCCACGAGGACCATGGGATCGGGAAGCTTCTCGGCTTCGAGACGAAAACTGTTGCCGCTGTTACCCGGGACTACCTCTTCCTCGCCTTCAAGGGTGACGATCGCCTCTATGTCCCGCACGAACAGATCGGCAAGGTCTCGCGCTACGTCGGCGCGGGCGCCGTCGAGCCCGCACTCTCGAAGCTCGGAGGCAAGGCCTGGCAGCTCGTCAAGACGCGAGCCAGGGCCGGTGCCCGGGAGCTCGCGGGCGAGCTCCTCGCGCTCTATGCGCAGCGACAGCGTGCAGAAGGGGTTGCCTTCGAGGTCGAGGGCGACCTCCTGGAGCAGCTCGAAGCCAGCTTCCCGTACGTCGAGACGCCCGACCAGCAGCGGGCAATCGAGGCCGTCAAGGAGGATCTCGAGACCCCCCGGCCGATGGACCGCCTCGTGTGCGGCGACGTTGGCTTTGGGAAGACCGAGGTGGCCGTTCGGGCCGCGTTCGCCGTCGCGGTGGCCGGAAAGCAGACGCTCTTCCTCGCGCCTACGACCATTCTCGCCCAGCAGCACTGGAACACGTTCCGCGAGCGCTACCGCGACTTTCCGGTCAACGTCGAGATGATCTCGCGGTTCCGGAGGCCGGCGGACGTGAAGCGAATCCTGGCCGATTTCACAGCCGGGCGCGTGGACGTCCTGATCGGGACCCACCGCGTGCTGTCGCGTGACGTCGCCGCGAAGGACCTCGGCCTCGTGATCCTCGACGAGGAGCAGCGCTTCGGGGTCGCCCAGAAGGAGCTCCTCCGCCAGCTTCGGCTCGAGGTCGACGTGCTCGCCCTGACCGCGACCCCGATCCCGCGCACGCTCCACATGTCGCTCTCCGGGCTTCGCGACATCTCCGTGATCGAGACTCCGCCCGAGGGCAGGCGTCCGATCCGGACGCATGTGGGCGAGTTCGACGAGGAGGTCGTCCAGCTCGCCCTCCGCCGGGAGCACGAGCGCGAAGGGCAGTCCTTCTATCTCCACAACCGCGTCGAGTCGATTGAGGATGCGGCCGAGCACCTCCGCCAGATCTGCCCCGAGCTTCGGTTCATCGTCGCGCACGGCCAGCTGCCGGAGCGGGAGCTCGAGAAGCAAATGCTGACCTTTCTCGCAGGAGACGCGGACGTCCTGGTCTCGACCACGATCATCGAGTCGGGCCTCGACATCCCCGAGGCGAACACGCTCGTGGTGGAACGCGCGGATGCGCTCGGGCTCTCCCAGCTCTACCAGATCAGGGGCCGCGTGGGCCGCAGCGACGTTCCCGCCCACGCCTATCTCTTCTATCCCGACAGCCAGGAGCTGACGGCCGAGGCGCGAGCGCGTCTTGCCGCGCTCGCGGACCACACCGAGCTCGGTGCAGGGTTCAACATCGCGATGCGGGACCTCGAGATCCGGGGTGCCGGCGATCTCCTCGGAGCGGAGCAGTCCGGTCACGTGGCCGCCATCGGCTTCGAGCTCTATCTCGAGCTGCTCGGCGAGGCGGTGGCCGAGCTCTCGGGGGCCCGGCGCGCCGTCGGGCGCCCGGTTCGGGTCGACGCCCAGATCGACGCCTACGTGCCCGCGTCGTACATCGATGCCGAGGCGCAGAAGATCGACTTGCACCGCCGTCTCGCGCTCGCCGAGACGGAGGACGAGCTGCGCGAGATCCATGCGGCCGTCGAGGACAGGTACGGCGAGGTCCCGGAGCCGGTCGAGAACTTGTTCCGGATTCAGGAGGCGAAGCTGAAGGTGGCGCGGCTCGGCGCCGATTTCCTCGTGTTCCGCGGAGGGCGCGCGTCGGTCGGTCCGCTCGTCCTCGGGTCGGGCGAGCTTCGCGAGCTTCGCCGGCTCGCGGACACGGCGGTCTACTCGAGCGCACGCCGGGAGGTGAACCGTCGTACTGCCTCCTTCGCGGAAGCGCTCCAGCTCGTCGATGCTATGCTTGAACTTCGGCTCGCCGCCTAGCGACAGCCGCTTTTTTCATGAGGTTTCCTCTCCGTACGACACTCACCCTCTTGTTCGCCTGTGCGCTTGCGGTGGGCCTGGCCGCCTGTGGTGGGGGCTCCGACACCAAGACCGCCGAGGACGTCCCGGTGGACGCGATCGCGCTCGTCGGAGACCAGGAGGTCCCAAAGGCGGAGTACGACGCGCTCCTCGAACGCGCGAAGCAGAGCTACAAAGCACAGAAGCGGCCGTTCCCAAAGGTCGGATCTCCCGAGTACAACGACCTCAAGGGTCGGGCCGTGCAGTTTCTCGTCCAGCGCTACGAGTTCAGGAACGAAGCCGAGAACCTTGGGGTGAAGGTAACGGACGAGGAGGTCACCAAGCGGCTCGACCAGCTGAAGAAGACAAATTTCGGCGGGAGCGACGAGAAGCTTCAGGCCGAGCTCAAGAAGCTCGGCTTGACGGAGGAGCAGGCCCGCGAGGAGATCCAGGACAAGCTCCTCCAGGAGAAGATCTTCACGAAGGTGGCAGGCAGCATCAAAGTTCCGGAGACGGAGATCGAGACGTACTACAAGGACAACGAGGAGCAGTTCACGAAGCCTCGGGAAGTCCGACATATCCTCGTCAAGTCGAAGGAGAAGGCCGACGAGCTCTATAAGGAGCTCAAGGCAGGCGCGAGCTTTGCAGCGCTCGCCAAGAAGTTCTCGCAGGACACGGCTTCCGCAAAGCAGGGCGGCAAGCTCACGGTGAGCAAGGGCCAGACGGTGGCGCCCTTCGACAAGATCGCGTTCTCGATCGACGAGGGCGAGATCTCCAAGCCGGTCAAGACTCAGTTCGGCTGGCACATCATCGAAGCGCTCGCACCGATCGAAGTGACGAAGCTCGCCGAGGCGAAGCCCACGATCGAGCAGCAGCTCAAGCAGCAGAAGCAGAGCGCCGCCATGCAGACCTGGCTCAAGCAGACCCAGGCGAAGTACGCGAAGGACGTCGTGTACGCGGTCGGCTACAAGCCACCTGCGACCGCGACGACCCAGACTCAACCCCAGACAACCGGCTGACCTGACCGGCGGCGAGGGACTCGGGGAAGCGATCTCCGAGCTCCAGGAGCTCGCCGAACGGCTACGTCAGGATTGCCCGTGGGATCGCGTGCAGACCGTGGGGACGATCGTCCCGCACACCGTCGAGGAGGCCTACGAGGTCGCCGACGCCGCCCAGGCCGGAGATGACGAGAAGCTCGCCGGGGAGCTCGGCGACCTGCTCTTCCAGGTCGTCTTCCTGTCCCTGCTTCTCGAAGAGCGCGGCGCCGGCGATCTGGCGGCGGTCACACGCGGTCTGCATGCGAAGCTCGTCCGCCGGCACCCGCACGTCTTCGCCGCGGACTCCCTCGATTCACCGGGTGCCGTCAAGGCTCGCTGGGAGGAGCTGAAGGCCAACCAGGAGGGTCGGGAGGGCATCTTTCACGACCTTCCCGAGAATCTTCCCGCGCTCGTTTACGCTCGCAAGGTGCAGCGTCGCGCGGCGAACACCGGCTTCGATTACCCGGACATCGCCGCCACGCTGGTCGATCTCGACGAGGAGTTGAAGGAGCTGCGTGACGAGCTCGCCGGTGTGCCCGAGCCCGATCCCGAGACCGAGCCAGACCCGGCCCTCGCCGCCGAGCTCGGTGACGTGCTCTTCTCCTGCGTGAACGTTGCACGGCGCCTGAACGTCGATCCCGAGCTCGAGCTTCGCGCCGCCTCCAGGCGCTTCGTCGACCGGGTCGAGGAAGCCGAGCGGCTCGCAGCGGCGGAGGGGCGGTCCTTCGACGAGCTTCCGCTCGCGGAGCAGGATCGCCTGTTTGACCTGGCCAAGGAGGCCGATCCCCGGTGAGCTCGCCGATCCGGTCCGTGCGTGCGCTCCAGATCTTGGACTCGCGTGGGAACCCCACTGTCGAGGTAGAGATCGGGCTCGAGTCCGGTGCATTGGGCCGCGCTGCCGTCCCCTCCGGTGCCTCGACCGGGCAGTTCGAGGCAGTCGAGCTTCGAGACGGCGACAAGAACGTCTTCGGCGGCAAAGGCGTCCTCAGGGCGGTTGAGCACGTTCGAGGAGAGATCGCATTTGCCCTCGCAGGGCGGGATCCTGGAGATCAGCGCGCCATCGATGAGCTGCTGATTCACCTCGACGGCACGGACAACAAGGGCCGGCTCGGCGCGAACGCGATCCTCGGCTGCTCGCTCGCTGTCGCGAAAGCGGCCGCGGCTGATGCGGAGGTTCCGCTCTACCGCTGGATCGGCGGCGAGGCTGCCCACATCTTGCCCGTTCCGATGATGAACGTGGTGAACGGGGGGGCACACGCCCAGAACACGCTCGACCTGCAGGAATTCATGGTTGTTCCGGCCGGCGCGGAGTCGTTCGCCGAGGCGCTCGAGATCGGCGCCGAGACCTTCCATGCGCTTCGGGATCTCCTGCATGAGCGCGGCCTCGCGACCGCAGTCGGGGATGAGGGGGGCTTCGCACCGGACCTCGGGTCGAGCGAGGAGGCGATCGAGGTTGTGCTCGAGGCGGCCGAGCGGGCAGGGCACCGCGACCGCGTGGCTCTGGCGCTCGATCCCGCCGCGACGGAGCTCTGGAAGGACGGGCGCTACCGATTTGAAGGGCGTGAAGCGGATCCGGATGAGATGGTCGACTACTGGGCGAGCGTCACGGACACCCACCCAATCGTCTCGATCGAGGACGGTCTCGCCGAGGACGAGTGGGCCGCCTGGCGCAAGCTGACCGATCGGATCGGCGGCCGGGTTCAGCTCGTCGGCGACGACCTCTTCGTCACGAACGTCACCCGCCTCCAGCGTGGGATCGAACAGCGTGTCGCGAACGCGATCCTGGTCAAGGTCAACCAGATCGGGACGCTGACCGAGACGCTGGAAGCGATCGAGCTAGCGCGCTCTCACGGGTACGGGGTCGTGATTTCTCATCGATCGGGGGAAACGGAGGACACGACCATCGCGGATCTTGCCGTTGCCACCGGCGCCGGTCAGATCAAGGCGGGCGCGCCGTCGCGCACGGATCGCGTTGCAAAGTACAACCAACTCCTCCGGATCGAGTCGGAGCTCGGCGACCGGGCCGAGTACCTGGGCTGGTCCGCGTTTTCCCGTACCACCTGATCCGTCGCGATCGCGTCAAGCTCTCGGCACGAACTGCGCGCCACGTAGGCGCCCGGACGCCATACGCTGAACGCGGGGGAACCAGTAATCAGGGGGTCCCCCGGGGGACACCGAATTTCGTACCCGCGCCCGGCGCCTTCGGGTCTCTCGGCTACCGTGACCGGGGTGAACAGCGGCCAGCGTCGCACGAAGATCGTCTGCACGATCGGCCCCGCCTCCTCGTCGCCAGAGATGATCGACGCACTTGTTGAAGCGGGGTTGGACGCGGCGCGACTGAACTTCTCGCATGGAGCCCATGCAGACCACGCTGAGGGCGCCCGCCTCGTACGCGATGCGCAGGCGCGTGCCGGGCGCCCGCTCGCTCTGATCGCCGACCTGCAGGGCCCGAAGCTCCGGATCGGAGACCTGAAGGCCCCACTTGAGCTCGCGCCGGGCGACCGGGTGAGGCTCACCGGTGACGGTGACGGCTCAGACGGCGACCTACCGGTAGGCCCGCCGGTTCTCCCGCAGGTCCTCCGGCCTGGCCACGACGTCTTGATCGACGACGGGCGCGTTCGTCTTCGCGTCGATGAAGTCGAAGGGGGCCGTGTCCTGAGCACCGTCATGGTCGGCGGTGTCGTCAACGCCCACAAGGGCCTGAATGTCCCGGGCGTTCCGATCCCCGTCCCCTCGCTCACCGAAAAGGACCTGCGCGACCTGGACTTCGCGTTGGGCCTCGACGTGGACTACGTGGCCCTCTCGTTCGTCCGCTCGGCCAATGACGTGCGGGAGCTCCGCGAGCTTCTTCACACCGCGGGCTCCGAGGCCCTCGTGATCGCAAAAATCGAGAAGGCCGAAGCGCTCGACGACCTGAACGGCATCCTCCGGGTCTCCGATGCGGTCATGGTCGCGAGAGGAGATCTGGGAGTCGAGATCGGCCCCGCCGAGGTTCCGCTTGTACAGAAGCGCATCCTCCAGGCGGCGCTCGAGCGTGGGAAGCCTGCGATCACGGCAACGCAGATGCTCGAGTCGATGCTGAATCAGCCGGAGCCCACGCGGGCCGAGGCAAGCGACGTCGCCAACGCGATCCTCGACGGCACCTCGGCGCTCATGCTTTCGGGGGAGACCGCGGTCGGACGCTTCCCGATCGAGAGCGTTCAGACGATGGACAAGATCGCGCGCGCCGTCGAGCCGAGTCTCGCGTACAGGCATGAGCTCGCACAGGACGAGCCGTTTCGCTCTGTGGGGGAGGCCATGTCGAACGCGGCGTGCGACATCGCCGAAGTCCTCGAGGCGGCTGCGGTGCTCGTCCCGACCTACAGCGGGCGGACCGCATCCGCGGTTGCTCGTCATCGGCCCCGGCGGCCGGTCATCGCCGTCACGCACAAGCCCCATGCCGCCCAGCAGCTCGCGATCGAGTGGGGAGTCGTGCCCGCGCTCATCGAGCAATGCCGGGATGTCGAACACCTCTGGGCGGTGAGCCTTGAAGCGGCCCGCTCGACCGGCATCGTCGAGTCCGGAGACCGCGTGGTCATCACCGCAGGAACTGCGGTCAACGTGCCGGGCACGACGAACCTGATCAAGGTCGAGACTGCCTAGCTAGCGCTCCCGAGGAACGCCAGGACGAGCTGGTCGAACTCCTCCGGGCGCTCCAGACTCGGGAGGTGAGCGGTGCCTGTGATCGAGGCTCGGCGCACGTCCGGGATCTCGCGCTCGAGCTGCTTGGCGATCACGGCGATGTCGGAGACGTCGTCGTCGCCGACCAGGACCAGAGTGCGGGCCCGTACTTCGCTGAGCCTCTCGCCCGCATCCGGCACGAGGAGCTCCTCATCTGCCTCGCCCTCAACTGGAAGCTGCAGCTCGAAGGCACGGCGCTGCATCTCTCCGACCAACGCGCGAAGCTCCGGGTCCACCATCGAGGGACTCCGATGGGGGCCGTCCACCCATGTGCTCAGGTTCGCCTCGACCGCAGCATCGAGGTCGCCGCGTTCGAGCGCCGCGTCCTCCACGCCCCCGTACGCCTCGATCTCCTCCGACCAGGCATGCCCCGGAAGAGCAGCGCCGACGAGGACGAGGCTCTCCACGAGCTCAGGATGCGCGATCGCAAGCTCGAGCGCGACGCGGCCGCCCATCGACACCCCCACGATCGATGCGCGCTCGAGACCGTTCATCTCCAGGACCTCGGCGAGGTCCCGGGCGTGGGCGTAGGAGCCCGGCGGGATCGGCGAGCGGCCGAATCCGCGCAGGTCGTAGCGGACGGTCCGGTGCGAGCGGGGAAACGATGCCCACTGCGGCTCCCACATGCGGGAGTCGCAGATGCCGGCATGGACGAGGACGACCGCCGGCCCCTCGCCCGCCCCCTCGGAATAGAGGCTCACCCGCTTACCGTAACGCGCCCCGGGAAGGAGGCGGCGCGGGGCGGTCGAATTGCGATGCCCCGTGTCCCGCTCCCGTCGAAAGCGCCGTTCGCCGCTTCTCCGTTGGCTTGCCGTTGCGGTCATCGGTGTGATCGCGTTCGCGTACGTCCACCCCGTGCGCTCATATTTGCACGCGAGAGACCAGGTGCAGGCCCGTCGGACCGAGCTCGGAACGCTCGAGCGGGAGAGGCAGGAGCTGGCCCGTCGCCTGGCCCTCTCCGAGACGGATCAGTTCGTGGTTGAGGAGGCGCGGCGTATCGGGCTCGTGCGGCCGGGGGAGCGGTTGTTCATCGTGAAGGGCCTCCAGGGTCACGAAAGAGGGCGGCTACGATGATCTCGTGGACGATGCGGCACTCGTCTCCTGGCAGCTCGGAAGACCGGCTCGGCCGTTTTCCCGGGTCGCTGTCCGCTGCGTGCATGGCTTTCCTGCGGTCACGGAGCAGCCGGCAGTCGGGCCGGACGGGGCGCCGTTCCCGACCACGTACTACCTGACCTGTCCGTGGCTCGTCGCCGCGCTCGCGCGCAGCGAGGCCGCCGGCGGGGTCAAGCGGTGGAGCGAGGCGGCGTCGTCGGACCCGCAGCTCGGTGAAAGTCTCGATCGCGCGAACGCCGAGCAGCGCGAGCTTCGGCCGGAGATCGATGCGGGCATCGCCGGAACGAAGAGCGGAGCGCTGAAATGCCTGCACGCACACGCGGCGTTCGCGCTCGCACGGCCGGGCTACGTGTTGGGCGAGCAGATCCTCGAGGAAGTCGGCGAGCGCTGGTGCCCAGACCGACGCTGTGCCGCGGCGACCGAGGTTGCGCCGTAGTGGCGGTCGACCACGTTCGGTACCAGTGGGACGAGGGCCGGCGGCGGCTCGAGGCCGCGGGGGAAGGAACCGCGCGCTCCAGGCACCTCCTGCTCCTCGTCGATGCCGTTGTCGACGAGCTGCGACGCCGGGTGGGGCAGACCTACACCTTGAATGAGCTTGCGGGCGCCTACCGGGGCTCGGAGGAATGGGTGCGCGAGGTTGTCCTCAGAGAGACGCCTCCGAAGGCGCGGGCAGGGGTTCGCGACACGACGCTCGTCCAGGACGCGGCGTTCGCCCTGTACGCCCACGGAGCGACCGACTACCGGCCGTGATGGAAGAACGCGAAGGGGGCATCCACTCCTCGCTCGCGCGGAGGCAGGAGCGAGTCCAGGAGCGCACTCGCGCGCGCCGCCGCCGGGCGCTCGTCTGGGTGGTGCGGGCCCTGGCGCTGATCGTCGTCTTCTTTGTGGGCCTCGTGGTAGGCCGTGCGCTAGAGAGCGCTCCGCGGCCAGGAGGAGCCCAGACCGGCATCCGCAACCTGAACCCGAGCACCTTGCCACCGTTGACCCGAACAGTGACGGTTACGTCTTCGTCACCTTAGGGTATGTACGGTCAGGTGATGTCAGGTTTTCGCGGGGTTCAGGGTGGTTGATCGACAGACGAGCCGCTCCGGTGCGGGCGCAAACCCCGAGTGGTTGACGCTGGGTCAGGCCGCCAAGTACCTCGGGGTCGCGCAGAGCACGATTCGCAAGTGGTCAGACAGTGGACGTCTGTCCGCCTTCTACACGCCCGGAGGCCACCGCCGGTTCCGGCGTGAAGACCTGGATTCGTTCCTCGGCGCATCCCGCCCTTCCGGACGGGCGCGCCCTCTCATCCTCATCGTCGACGATGACCAGCGGCTGCGGGAATACCTGCGGGTCAACTTCGAGATGGAGGGCTATCTTGTCCGAGAGGCCGCGAGCGCCGCAGAAGGGCTCGAAGCGCTGGACGAGGAGCCACCCGATCTCATCCTGCTCGACGTGATGATGCCGCAGGTGGACGGCTGGGAGATGCTGAGCCACGTTCGGGAGCGCCATGGAGTCGAGTCGATTCCCGTCGTCATGTTTAGCGGGAAGGCCGACGAGCAGTCGGCGGAGGCCGCCCGGGAGCGCGGGGCCCAAGCGTTCATCGGCAAGCCCTTCGACCCGCAGCAGCTGATCGCGTCTACGAAGCAGTTGCTCAGCGCTTAATGCCCCTTCACGCAATACGCGCCTGCTTCTGGCCCGCGATCACGCTGCACCAGAAATCACCCTCGCTCTTGCCAAGGCCACCGGCCTTGGCGGCGGTCGAGTGCGGCCCCTGGCTAGGTGCTCGCGACCCAGAAGCTGGACAGCATTACCTGAAGAGGCACTAGACGCTTGTCTGCGGCCGATCGCGGCGCGTTCGTATGGGTCGTCGAGCACCGCGCCGCGTGGCTCGACCCCATCTTCATCGCCCTCTCGGTGATCGGGTACGGAGGAATTGTCTGGATCGTGCTCGCGACGATGCTGTCGCTCGTCGGGCGCCGCTCCGTCTTGCTGCCGACGGCGTTGACCGCCGGGTCCGTCTGGGCCGCCGATCTTGTCGCGACGATGCTAAAGAACGTCGTCGACCGCCCGCGCCCGCCGTCAGTCGTGCCGGAGGCGGATTCGCTGCTCGGTGGCACGCTCGGCTCGTCGTTCCCTTCCGGCCACGCCGCTACAAGCTTCGCAGGAGCGGTCGTGCTGGCCTACCTCTTCCCTCGCGCGCTGCCGTGGTTCGTCACCCTCGCGGTCGCGATCAGCTTTTCAAGGGTCTACGTCGGAGTCCACTACCCGTTCGACGTTCTGGCCGGGGCCGTGGTGGGCGCGAGCGTCGGGGGGCTCGTCGTGCTTGCCCTTAGAGCTCCTCTGAAGCTTTCAGAAGACCGGCGACCACGAGCAGTATCGCCGCCACCAGGCTGATCCAGATACCGATCGACCGGCCGAAGCCGGTGAAGTCCTCGGGGATGTCGAGGATGCGAATCAGCACGAAGACAGTGCCGAGTGCGCCGAGCACGGCGATCACCATGCCGACCGGCACAGTCGGGGGGAGCTCGAAGCCCGCAGCGCGGAGCATGAGGACGGCTAGCACCGCCAGCCCCACGAAGAGGACGAGTTTGCCGAGAGCGCCGCTGTGCCAGGCGAGGATCGAGACGTCCAGGCCCTCGACCGACCCGGTGTACCAGCCCATGAACGAGCTCAGCGTGAAGACGAGCGCGGCGACCCATGCAAGCCCTTCACCCGGCGTCCAGAAGCTTGCGCTCGGAAGGCGGCGGCTTGGGTTTTCCTCGAGCTGCATCAGAGTCCGAAGAGCGCCTGGATCTGATCCCAGATTGTCAGGCTGATCAGGACGGCTGCCAGCAAAAGTAGGAAGAGCAGCACTGCAAACCGGCGGCGCGCGCGCTGTCGCTCGAGCTTGTGCTCGGCCCGTGCACGCCGCTTGGCGCGCTCGACTCTTAGGTTTCGCTCGACGGCAGGCGTGGGTCGGACCTGCTTCGGACGCGTGGCCCGTCGCGGGGCTGGGGCGGGCATGACGCGTGATTCTTCCCGGTCAGGGGCCGAACCGCAAATCCGGTTGGCACTCATCTGGGGCCATAATCACCCGCATGGTGCAGTTCGCCGACGACGCCCATCGTTCGGGCGAAGTCCCCATGATGCACGACACCGCTGCCATCGAGGCCTTTACCGCAGGGACGACGGCGATCCTGGACGGCGAGCCGGTGCAGGGCGCGCTCACGGGAATCGTTCGGGCCGCTGCACTCGCTACGCGCTCCGATCTCGCCATCGCACGCCGGTTGCGGGCCGGGCAACTCGAGGCACGGGTGGTGTACGCCAGAGCCGCCTCCGTCATTCCCGAGCTCGAAGGATCGATGCTCCCGCTCGCAGACCTGCCACTCGAGGAATCCAGCGTTGGCTCGAACGGGATCGAGCTACCGCCGGCGCTCGCTCGCGCAGCGCGGCTATCGCGTGCCGGGATCGTCCACATCTTCCCGCTCCTCGGCGCCGACGGTCCTGCCGGATCACTCGAGCTCTACAGCCGCACGGAAGATCTCTCTGAGCGCGAACGGGCTCTGGCCCGGCTCGCGGCGGCCCATCTCAGCGTTTGCCTCCGCCTTGCCGAGGCATTCGACGGACAAGGGAACGGACGACACGGTGGCATGGCGCTCGAAACCCTCGGCGGCGCGTTGGCGGCGGGGTCGGACGAGGCGGAGACGGCGGAGCACGTTGTTCGTCTCGCTGTCGAGACCACCGGCGCGGCGGGGGCGCTGCTCTGGCGGATCGAACCTTTCGGGCCGCCTACGTTCCTCGCAGCCCATGGCCTGGACGGACACCTTCCGGACTTCGAGGAAGCAGTCGGGCTCGTCGAGGATGCGATCGAGCGGCGAGACAACCGCTCCCCCGAGCGACCCGATCACATCGTTGTCCTTCTTCTGGGAGAGCCTCCGGTCGGAGCTCTGCAGCTCGTCTACGACGGCCAGCCAGTGGCAGCGGACGAGTCGAGCCTCTCGGCCTTCGCTGCTCGTGCCGCGGTGGCCCTGCGCCGAGCCCGGCGCGCGGCGCTCGTCCAAGACGAGTTGCGCCGCTCCCGGACGCTGATCGCTGTGGTCGGCCAGGCGATCTCGCAGCTTTCCCTCGCCCACACGCTCGAGACGGCCGTCGAGCGGGTGGTTGAGCTGACCGGAAGCGGAGAGGTGGCCGTCTATTTGCGCGAGGCGGAGCGGCTGACGGCACCCGCTGCCTCGGTTGCACTCCAGGGGCCGCATGTTGAAATCGCCGAGCGGCTCCTCGAGCTCGCGCTGGGCCCGTTTCGCGGCCGCGGGTTCGTCTCGGTCGAGGATGCGGGCCGTGATCCGCGACTCGCCGGGCTCGCGTCGGCTGTCTCCGAGGTCGGCATCGGGCGGGCGCTGCTCGTCCCACTCGTCGTTCAGGACGAAGTGATCGGAGCGCTCGGGGTTTACGGCCGTCGGCCGAGGCCGTTTCGGGACGAGGAGCAGCGCCTCCTGATCGCGCTCTCGAGCCAGCTGGCGGTGGCCGTCCAGAACGCACTCCTGCACGAACGGACGAAGGAGCTCGGATCGGTCCTCGAGAGGACACTTAGATCGGAGCGCAAGGCGGCCCGCCAGCTCCGAGGGCTGTTCGAGATCTCGAACTCGTTCGCGCGGAGCCTCTCGCTCGACGCCACGCTCGACGCGGTCGCGAAGACCATGGTGGAGCTCTTCGACTTGGATGCAGCCGCGATTCGCATGTCGGACGAGAGAGGTGAGGCGCTCGTCACGAAGGCAATCCACGTGGCTGATCCCTCGCTTCGTGCGCCTGCCGAGACGATCCTCGCGCGCCCGCAGCCCCTGCACGCGCCGCTCGCGCGCCGGTTCCTCCGCGCGGGAAAGCCGACCCTGCTGGCACCCGGGACAGCCGCATACGCAGACTCGCACCTCCTGCTCGAGCCGTTCCTGGCCAAGGGATCCTCCGCCGCCGTGATCCCGATGGCGACGCCCGGCGAGGTTCTCGGCACGCTGACCCTGCTCTCGCTCGACCCGGCCCGCCCGCTCGACCAGGAAACGGTGGATGCAGCGTTGACGGTCGTGTCGCAGGCTGCGCTGGCGATCGACAACGCGCGCCTCTCCCAGCAGCAGAAGGACTTCGCCGAGACGATGCAGCGGTCCCTTCTGCCGAGTGACCTGCCGGAAGTGCCCGGGCTCGAGCTCGGGCACGTCTACGAGTCGTCGGCTGCGGTGGAGGTCGGTGGCGACGTCTACGACTTCCTCCTCCTCGAGGACGGCCGCCTCGCCGTTGTCCTCGGCGACGTCACAGGCAAGGGGATCGGGGCCGCAGCGGACATGGCGATGGCGAAGTTCACCTTCAGGGCGCTCGCACGAAGCTACCCGGAGCCGTCCCATTTTCTGGCCAAGGCGAACGAGGTCGTCTTCGAGGAGCTCGAGCTCGGAAAGTTCATCACCATGCTCTATGTGCTGGTCGACCCGTCGACCGGTCGCGCGTCCTGCGCGAGCGGGGGGCATCCACCTCTGCGCCTCGTGCGGCCAGACGGCACCGTGTCCGCGGTCGTCGCGCGAGGGATGGCGCTCGGGATCGACCTGGATCAGGCGTACCCCGAGCAGGAGGTGCACCTCGAGCGCGGCAGCGCCCTCGTCCTCTACACGGACGGGATCATCGAGGCCAGGCGGCGCGGCGAGCTCTACGGAGAGGAGCGCCTCGACGCGTCGCTCGCGCGGCACGCGGCCCTGCCGGCACAACAGCTCGCCGAGCAGGTCGTGGCCGACACTCGGGCGTTCTCCGGGCGTGATCTGGCGGACGACTGCGCCGTGGTCGTGCTCCGCTTGGCAAGCTAGAGGCTGGGCACACCGATTACCGATCGACCATCTACACAGGTGCCGATGGCCTTCGCCCCCGCCACCGAGTCGCGCGTGAGCGGCGCCCGGCTCTCGGTGCTGGTGTTCGTGGGGGGTTGCGCGACGCTCGCGACGGAGATCTCCGCCTCGCGTCTCCTCGCTCCCTACTTCGGGAGCTCGACGATCGTCTGGGCAAACATCATCGGCCTGATCCTCGTCTACCTGTCGATCGGCTACTGGCTTGGCGGGAAGCTCGCTGACCGCCGCCCCGACCCCCGCCTGCTTGGCCTTCTGGTCGTCGTCGCAGCGGTCGTGATCGCGGCGACGCCGTTCATCGCCCGACCGATTCTCGACCTGGCCGTGAAGGGTCTCGACGCCGCCGCGGTCGGCGCCGTCGTCGGCTCATTCTTCGCCGCGCTCGCGCTCTTCGCGATCCCCGTGACTCTGCTCGGCGCGGTCTCGCCATTTGCGATCCGGCTCGCGATCTCCGACATCGAGCAGGCCGGAACGGTGGCCGGGCGCCTCTACGCCCTCTCGACGGTCGGGAGCATCGTCGGCACGTTTCTCTCCGCTCTCGTCACGATCCCGCTCGTCGGCACGCAGCGCACCATGGTCGGCGCTGCGACCCTTCTAGTGCTCGGCGCGGCACTTCTCCTGGGGCGCCGATGGCAGCTTGTGACCCTCGCCTTCCTAGCACTCCTCCTGATCCCAGCCGGCGCCGTCAAGTCGACCCCGGGCCTGCTCTACGAGACGGAGTCCCGTTATCAGTACATCCAGGTGGTCGAGCGCGCCGACGATTCGCGTGTGCTGAAGCTGAACGAGGGTGTGGCGGTCCATTCGCTCTGGCACCGTGACTCCGTCTTGACGGGCGGGGAATGGGACATGTTCCTCATCGTGCCGCCCCTCCTCGGTCGGCCGGTGCGGCGGATCTGCGTGATCGGGAACGCAGGCGGCACGATCGCGCGTGCCTTCGCGCTGCTCTACCCCGACGTCGAGATCGACGGTGTCGAGATCGATCCGAAAGTCACCGAGGTTGGGCGGCGCTTCCTGGGCCTCGACGAGAACCCGCGCCTCCACGTCGTCACCGCTGACGGGCGCCCCTTCCTCCAATCGACGGACGAGCGCTACGACCTGATCTTCGTCGACGCCTACCGCCAGCCCTATATTCCGTTCTACCTCGCAACGCGTGAGTTCTTCCGCCTCGCCCGCGACCGGCTCGAGCCCGGCGGCATCCTGGCCCTGAACGTCGCCTATCTACCCGGCGACGACCGGCTCGCTGAGGCGATCGGAAGCACGCTGCTCGCGGAGTTCCCCCAGAGCTGGGCCTGGCAGCCACTCCGCTTCAACGGGCTCGTGCTGGGCTTCGACCTGCCGATCGGTCGCGTGAAGCTCCTCGACCGCACCCGTCGGTTCGACCCGCGCATCGCCTCGCTCGCGCCGCTCCTGGAGCGGCAACTCCGTCCCGTGCGCGCCGAGGTGAGCCCGCTGACAGACGATCAGGCGCCCGTGGAGTGGCTGACCGACCGGATGATCGTCGACTACATCGCCAGGGGCGGAGGGGATGCCGAGGAGGTTCTCCTGCCGACGGCGCCGTGAGACTGCGCGCCGAGGACGGGCGGTTTCTCCGGATCGCGCACCGGGGAGCCGCCGCGCTCGCCGACGAGAATTCCCTCGCCGCGATCGAGGCGGGGCTCGCGGCCGACGTCGACATCGTCGAGTTCGACGTGTTGGAAGTGGGGGGGCGGCTAGTCGTCGCCCACGCACCCGAGCTTGCCGTCCCCGACGGTCCGACCCTCGACGACGCTCTCGAGCTCGCAAGGGCCTCCCGGCCCGACGTCGGGCTGGACGTCGACCTGAAGTGGCACGGGTTCGAGGAAAAGGTGGTCGACGCCATCCGCCGTCACGGACTCGTCGAGCGAACGTTGATCTCCTCCTGCTTCGCACCGAGCCTGCGCGCGGTGCGGACGCTCGAACCTTCTCTCGCGACGGCGTTCGCCTATCCGTTCGACCGCTACCGGGCGAGTGAGCGCCGTGTCGTGCCGGAGGCGCTCGTCCGGGCGACCTTGGCCGGAATGAAGCGAGCCCTCCCGGCCCGGGTTCAGCGGATGCTGGCCCGAGCTGAGGCCGACGTGGCCACCGTCCACTGGCTCGTCATCTCGCCGCGACTGGTTGAACGCTGCCACGCCATGGGAGCTGCGGTCTGGGCCTGGACCGTGAACGACGCGAGCGTGATCGAGTCGGTCGCGGCGGCGGGTGTCGACGGGATCGTCAGCGACGATCCACGTCTCTTTCAGCGCCCAAAGTTGTAGATGTCGTCTCGCACCCCTACCATTTGTGCACTTTGCGTCGCACGTTCGCCTTCGCCGCGGTTGTCGCGGCGCTCTTTGCCTGCCCGGCCCCCGCCGAGGCTCATCCTTCCACTGTCGCTTCGGGAGTGGTCGTTTACGGCGTAGACCTGAGCGGCATGACCAGGGAAACGGCGATCGCGGCCGTTGAAGCCGAGTTTGCCCGCCCGCTCAGCTTCCATTTCCGCACGAGTACCTGGCGGATCACGCCGCGCGAGCTCTGGGCGAAGGCGTACGTCGGCGACGCGGTGACCGCGGCCCTTTCGGCTCAGCCGGGCGCGAGAGTTCCGCTCGTGATCTCGGTCAACCGGTGGCGGATCCGCAGGTACGTGGCGATGCTCGATCGCGTTCGCTCGCGGGCCCCGCGTAACACCCGTCTCTACCTCCGGAACCTGCGGCCGAGGTTCACGAAGCCGCGGAACGGCTGGAGCGTTCGCCGGCTCGTGATGCGAAGCGTGATCGGGCACGCCCTCCGAGCCAATATTCGCGGGCCGATCGAGCTCGTCGTCGAGACGGTCGAGCCGCGGATTACACCGGCGAGCTACAGCTCGATCATCGTGATCCGGCGCGGCTCCCACACGCTGTCGCTCTACCGGCGCACGACCTTCGTCCGTCGATTGGGGGTTGCCGTCGGCCAGCCGGCCTACCCGACCCCGATCGGACGCTTCTCGATCGTTGTCAGGGCCCGAAATCCCTGGTGGTATCCGCCCGACTCCGCCTGGGCCCAGGGCCTCGAGCCAATCCCGCCGGGGCCAGGCAATCCTCTCGGCACGCGGTGGATGGGTCTCTCCGTGTCGGGCGTCGGCATCCACGGCACGCCTGACGCGGCGTCGATCGGCTATTCGGCGTCCCACGGCTGCATCCGCATGCGCATCCCGGACGCGGAATGGCTCTTCGACCGCGTCTCGGTCGGAACGCCGGTCTTCATCGTCCGCGCCTAACTAGACTCGATTGCGGGCATGGCCCGCCGCGGCAAACTCATCCTGCAGATGGCCGCCGTCTCGGTGGTCGCTCTCCTGATCTCGCTCTTCGCCTGGCAGCTCGCGACGAAGGAGCAGGCGCGCGGGCTCACGTCCGCGCTGGAGCGGGGCGAGACGCCGCCCGCACCCACCTTTACGCTCGCCCGCCTCGCGGGTGACGGCGAGATCTCGCTCGCATCGCTCCGGGGGAAGGCGGTCGTCCTGAACTTCTGGGCTTCCTGGTGCGAGCCGTGCAAGGAGGAGTCGCCGAGGCTCGAGTCGGCCTGGAGGCGCTACCGCGACCAGGGCGTGGTCTTCGTCGGCATTGACGTCAACGACTTCAAGGGGGACGCAAGGAAGTTCGTGGAGCGCTACGGACTGACGTATCCAATCCTCCACGACGGGCAGGGGTCGACGATCGGCCGCTACGGCGTCACCGGCTTTCCGGAGACGTGGTTTGTGGGGCGGAACGGGAACCTCGTGGGCGCGCGCATCCAGGGCCCGGTCAATGACTCGGAGCTGAACGAGTACATCCGGCGCGCGCTGGCGGAGTCGTGATGCGGGCGCTCGTTTTCTTCCTGGTGGCAGCGTCGGTCGCCGCCGTCCCCGCGTACGCAAGCGAGCAGCATCCGACCCTCGCAGACCTCGCGAACGAAGTCATCTGCCCGACCTGCCACACCACGATCGACCAATCGAGCTCCCCGATCGCCCTACGCATGAAGGCGTTCATCCGAGAACGGATCGCAGCCGGCGACTCGAAGAGCGAGATCAAGGACAAGCTCGTCGCCCAATTCGGGGAGAGCGTGCTGGCGGCCCCGCCCCGGAGTGGCTTCAACCTGCTTGCCTGGCTCCTGCCGCTCGTGGGAGCAGGAATCGGGGCGGCTGTGCTCGCGATTCTTGCCCGGCGCTGGCGCCGTGGCAGGCCCGAGTCTTCGGAGCCCGGGCCATCCTCGAACGGGAGGGCCGCGCTCACCCCGGATCTCGACCGGCGGGTCGACGAGGAGCTCGCCCGCTTCGACGCTTAGAGCTCGTGGAAGGAAAGATCCTCCCCGTCTTCCTGGCCGGGATGGTCTCGTTCGTGACGCCCTGCATCCTCCCGCTCGTCCCCGGCTACCTCTCGGTCGTGTCGGGGACGCAACCCGGCGTCGGCGGCCGGCGCGTGGTCGCGGCGAGCCTCCCGTTCGTGCTCGGTTTCACGCTCGTCTTCGTCGCGCTCGGTGCCGCGGTCGGTGCCGTCGGCGGCCTCACTCAGACGAGCAAGCAGGTGGCCGGAATCGTCCTTGTTGTCTTCGGCTTCGCCTTCCTCGGACTATTGCCCTTTCCGTTCCTGGAGAGGCTGGTCGCGCCGGAGCTCGTACAGGGAGCGAGCCGCCGCGGGTCGCGCGTCCTGCTGGGAGGAGCATTCGCAGTCTGTGCAACCCCATGCCTCGGGGCGTTCCTCGCCTCCGCGCTCGCGCTCGCCGGCTCGCGGGGAACGGTCATTCAGGGCTCGCTCCTCCTCCTCGTGTACTCGCTGGGGCTTGCGGTGCCGTTCGTCGCCGTCGGAGCGGGCCTCACCTGGGCCACGCAGGCCTCACGCTGGCTCCGTGACCGCTACCGCATCCTCCAGGCTGTCGGTGGCACGATCCTGGTCGCCTTCGGCCTGCTCCTCTTCTTCGGGCGGGACTGGTGGCTGAACGTCGCGCTGAACAGACTGCTTGACTTTCTCGGCCTTGGCTCCTAGGGCGGTGGCCTGAAGAAGACGATCTCCCGCCCGATGCCCTCGAAGCCGAGCCGCTGGTAGAGGTCGACCGGGCCTTCGGCCTCGTTGACGACGAGGAAGACGAGGTCGTGCCCGGCCTCGAGAGCCGCGCGCCCGGCGGTGGCGACTACTGCGCCCGCTAGCCCTTGACCGCGGTGCTCCCGGAGCGTGCACACCGACTCGATCTGCGCGGTCTGCCCGTCCGAGTAGAGCTCGCACCAGCTCGTCGGGCCCCCCGCGTCCAACGCCGCGAACGCACGCACGTTCACCGCCCGCTCGGTGAAGGTAGAGATCGCAAGGATCTGCTCGATCTCGTCGTCGCTTGTGGTCTCGTCCTCACCGAGCAGGAACGCTCGCTCCGAGGCCTTGATCGAGGCCCGCTCGACCTCGACGACGTCGTGAGCCCGCTCGGGCGGGCGAAGCTCGTGGAGTGCCATGACGAGATTTCGGTCGACGCGCCATCCGAGCTCCCGGAATCCCGGCGCGAGCCGTGCGGCACTCTGCTCCCCGTGCACGACGATCTTCCGGTGCGCGACTCCATCCGCATGGAGGAGGTCTGCGTCTGCTGCGAGACGAGCGGCGCTCGCGTCCTGCGGAAGCTCCTCGACGCGGACGAAGTTCAGGTCCCTGATCAGCGGGAGGTCGGGCCGCTGGAAAGCCACGCCGAGCGCGAAGGCTTTGCTCTCGGTGGGGTCCCGATCCTGGATCCCGCGGATGAAGGCCAGCGCCTGCGCAAGCTCCTCGCCGTCCAAGAGCGCGGGCACGAGGCGAAGCTCGGGCAGGGTCGGAAAGGAGGCGAGGGCCGTGTCCAGCGTGGTCAGGAGCCCGCTTACGTCGAGCCCTTCGTGGCTCGGCGCGTACGGCGTCAGCCTGCGGCGTGCCTTCTCGAGCTGCCTCCTGCATCCGACCTCGTTCCTCCGCTCCGCCTGGAGCCAGGCGACGACGGTGTGCACGAGCCCCTGGTAGAAGTCGCGTTCGCCGGCCTCGGCCCGGCGCCAGACCGCCTCGAACGCCTCGTGCGCCTCGAAGAACTCGCCGCGTCGCGCCAGCTCGAGACCGTGTTCGTAGTCCTCCCCGGCCACCGCTCGAAACTAGCAAAGCATTTCTGGCGCGCTGTGAGCGGTGGTAGGCTCCGGCCGTGGCGACGATCCTGCTGGCGGGGGTCGATGTCTTCTTTCGCGGGAAGCTCGACGCGCTGCTGGGCTCCAGCCACAAGATCATCACGACGGAGAACGTCGATCCCCCCGATCTCGTCATCGTCGACATCGCGCGGGTCGACCCGGAGGAGGTCGCCGAGACCTTCCCGGACATCCCCATTCTCGGTTACACGAACCACACGGACACGGCGGGTCTGCGGGCCGGTCAGACCGCCGGGTTCGACCGGGTCGTCGTGCGTTCGGCTCTCGCCGAGCGCGCGCCGCAGATCGTCGAGGAGCTCGTTCCATAGGTGAGACGGAGGCGGGACAGGCCTCGGAACGCGCGGACTAGACTCATGGCATGACGTACATCATCGGCGAGCCCTGCATCGACATCAAAGACCTCTCATGCGTCGACGTCTGCCCGGTCGACTGCATTCACCAGGCAGACCGCATGCTCGTCATCGATCCCGAGGAGTGCATCGACTGCGGCGCGTGTGAGCCCGAGTGCCCGGTCGAGGCGATCTTCCCCGAGGATGCGCTTCCCGAGAAGTGGGAGCCGTTCGTCAAGATCAACTACGCGTATGGGGACGGAATGGACGTCATCAACGAGCTCGTCGACGAGTACGCGACCGAGCACAACGTTCAGAACCCGCCGCTCTAACCCAGCTGCTTCGCCTCGCTCGCGGATACGAAAGGTTCCCGAACGGGATACGCCGGTTCACCGCGCCTCAGGGCTCTAGATGGTTCATCGGTAACTAACGTGTCCGCGCCGATCAACCATCCAGCGTTGCCCAGATCTCGAGCTTCGCCCGCACGCGCGCGCTCACGTCGTCCGTGAACTCGGTCGTCGTCGCGTGGCCGCCGAGGTCGGCCGTGCGAGTCCCTGACGAGACCGCCTCGAGCGCCGCCTCGCGGATCGCCCGGCCGGCCGCCCGCGCGTCCCTCCCGTCGATGTGCGTAAGGAGCGCGCCCGCTGCCAGGATCATCGCCATCGGGTTGGCGATGTTCTTCCCGAAGAGCGCCGGTGCGGTTCCGTGCGTCGCCTCGGCGATCAAGGCCCGCGGGTTGTAGCTCTCGTCGAACGCGACGAGGAGCGACTCGGAGCCTGCGATCGATCCGAAGAGTGGGAGGACGAGGTCGCTCAGGATGTCTCCGTCCCGATTCAGGGAGGGAATGACGAGCGGCTCGCCGGCGGCGCTGATCAGGAGCGCGAAGGTCGCGTCGATCAGCTGGGGGTCGTAGGGCACTTCGGGATGCCGCTTGGCGGCCTCGTCCATCTCCTCCTTCAGCATCCCCTCGTAGACCGGGCTGACGGTGTACTTGGGCCCGCCGAAGACCTTGGCGCGGGTTCGCTCTGCATGAATGAACGAGAACTCGGCCACGGCGCGGCAGATCCGCCGCTCGATCCGCTCCGTCCGAAACGCCACCTCGTCCTCACCTTCGCCTTCGCGCCACTCCTTCGCGCCGTAAGCGTCCCCGACCGCCATGCGGACGACCGAGATCGGAAAATGCACTCCGCCGATCGGCACGACACCGGGAATCCGGCGTCCGGTCCTGACGATCACGTGGCCTCCGATGTCCTCGCGCAGGATGCGGTTCGGGCTCCCGACATCGCCGGCCCCCTCTGGCGTCACCGTGGCCGCCTTCAGGCCGAGCCCAGCCTCCCGAATCGCTGCAGCCGCCTCGTGCACGACAGCGTTCTCCGTTGCTCGTCGGCTCTCCAGCGAGAGGTCGAAGCGGGGCAGCTCGAGCTCGAGCCCGATCACATCGGGCGCGAGAACCCGGAGCGACTCCTCCAGGAGCTCCTGGCCGGTCTCGTCCCCTTCGAGGACGACGATGGTCGAGGTCTCCACGGGACGCCGAGTCTATCCGCGTCCCGGCCCCGGACCCGGGACAGAAAATCCGCGCGGTTGCTAAGTTTCGCGACTCGAGCCAACGGGGGACGGAGGGCGATGGCCGGTGTGACGTTCGATCGGGTGAGCAAGATCTACCCCGACGGCACCCGTGCCGTCTCGGGGATGGAGCTCGAGGTCGAAGACGGCGAGTTCATGGTCCTCGTCGGGCCGTCCGGTTGCGGCAAGACGACGGCGCTCAGAATGGTGGCGGGTCTCGAGGAGATCTCGGAAGGCATCCTCCAGATTGGCGATCGCACCGTGAACAATGTCCCTCCGCGGGACCGCGACATTGCGATGGTCTTTCAGAGCTACGCGCTCTATCCACACCTGACGGTCTACGACAACATCGCCTTCGGACTTCGGCTTCGCAAGGAGAAGAAGGACGAGATCGACAAGCGCGTCCACGAGGCAGCGACGTTTCTCGGCCTCGAGCCGCTTTTGAAGCGAAAGCCGCGCGCGCTGTCCGGCGGTCAGCGGCAGCGCGTGGCCATGGGCCGGGCCATCGTCCGCCGCCCGCAGGCCTTCCTCATGGACGAGCCGCTCTCGAACCTCGATGCGAAGCTCCGCGTGCAGACAAGGGCCGAGATCAGCCGCATCCAGAGTGACCTCGGCACGACCACGATTTACGTCACTCACGATCAGGTCGAGGCGATGACGATGGGCGACCGAGTCGCCGTCATGCGGAAGGGCGAGCTGCAGCAGGTTGCGCCTCCGCAGGAGCTCTACGATCACCCGGTCAATATTTTCGTGGGCGGCTTCATCGGAAGCCCGTCCATGAACCTTCTCGAAGCGACGCTCGAGCAGAGCGGGAATGGGCTCGTGGTCGTAGCCGGAAGCCAGCGGGTCGCGCTCGGGGAGGAGACGCTCTCGGCCCACCCTGCGCTCAGCGATTGGGTCGGCAAGGAAGTCATCCTCGGGATCAGGCCCGAGGACCTCGAGGACGTGGCCCTCGTCCCGGATGCTCCCGATGATCGCAGGCTTCAAGGCGAGGTGGAGCTTCGTGAGGCGCTCGGATCCGAGATCATGGTGCACTTCGCCGTCGATGCGACGCCGGCCCTGACCGAAGACGTGAAGGAGCTGGCCCTGGACGTCGGCGATGAGCGGGTAGCCCAGGGCGACGGCGACCGCCCGCAGAAGACGACCATCGTCGGGCGCTTCGGCGCCCGCTCGGAGGTTCAGCTCGGAGATCGCGTCGAGGTGGCAGTGGACACCCGCGCTCTCCATTTCTTCGACCCCGAAACGGGGCTCGGTATCTACGAAGGATCAATGAAAGGAGCCGCATGAGAAGGCATCGCTTCCATCTCGTCACGCTCCTGCTCGCTCTCGCGCTCGCCGCGATGGCGGCCGGTTGCGGTGGCGACGGGGACGACGGAGGTTCGGCCGGTGGCGAGACCACCGGGACCGCCGAGGGGTCGGGTGGCGCCTCCGGAAGCATCTCGATCATGGGCGTCTGGACCGGCCCCGAGCAGAAGGCGTTCCAGGCAGTGCTCGACGGGTTCACCGAGCAGAACCCGGACGTGGATGTCAAGTACACATCTGCGGGCGACCAGCTGCCGACGCAGCTCTCGACGGCGGTCGAGGGCGGGAATCCGCCCGACATGGCGCTCCTGCCGCAGCCGGGGCTCGTGAAGGACTTCGTCGGGAAGAAGGCGCTGAAGCCGCTCGACTTCGCGAAGGAGGACGTGCAGACGAACCTTGGCGACGATGCGGTCCAGCTCGGCTCGGTCGACGGAACGCTTTACGGGTTCCTCTTCAAGGCCGCCAACAAGTCGACCATTTGGTACAACGTCCCGGCGTTCACGGATGCCGGTGTCGAGCCGCCGGCGACCTGGGACGATCTGCTCGCGGCCGCGAAGACCATCAATGCATCTGGCCTCCCGGCCTACTCGATCGGTGGCGCCGACGGTTGGACGCTCACCGACCTGTTCGAGAACATCTACCTCCGCCAGGCGGGTCCCGAGAAATACGACCAGCTGTCCACACATGACATTCCGTGGACGGACCAATCGGTCAAGGACGCTCTGACGACCATGGCCCAGATCATCGGCGACGAGGCAAACATCGTGGGCGGGACGGCGGGAGCACTTCAGACCGACTTCCCGACCTCCGTCTCGAACGTGTTCTCCGACAGCCCGAAGGGCGCGATGGTGATCGAGGGCGACTTCGTGCCGGGCACAGTCGAGTCGAGCCTCAAGCCGGAGACGGGCTTCAACGTCTTCCCGTTCCCGTCCATCGACGACTCGCCGGCGATGGTGGTTGGCGGTGGAGACACGCTCGTACTCTTCAACGACACGCCTGCGACAGAGGCCCTGGCCAAGTACCTGACGACTGTGGAGGCTGCCGAGATCTGGGCCAAGATCGGCGGTTTCGCCTCACTCAACAAGGATCTGGACCCGAGCGTCTTCCCGGACGCGATCCAACAAACCACAGCGGGGGCGATCGCCGAGGCGGAGACGTTCCGGTTCGATCTCTCCGACCTCCAGCCGGCCGAGTTCGGCGGCACCGTCGGCCAGGGGGAGTTCAAGCTCTTCCAGGACTTCCTGAAGAACCCCGACGACGTCGACGGCATCGCGCAGCAGCTCGAGGCCGCGGCGAAGAAGGCGTACGGATAGTCATCGATGAGCGGTAGCGGCACCGTCGCCGCAGAACCACCTCCGATCGCCGCTCCGCCATCGGGGGAGCCCGGTCGCTGGCGCAAATACGCGCTGGCGGCCGGCTTCCTCGCGCCTGCTGCCTTCTTCCTTCTGATCTGGGTCGTCTATCCGACGGTCCGGACGATCTTCCGGAGCTTCTTCGACAAGAGCGGAGACAGCTTCGTCTGGTTCGACAACTACAAGCAGATCTTCACGAACGACGTCCTCCTGACGGCCGTCAAGAACAACTTCATCTGGATCGCGATCGTGCCGGCGCTCGTCAGCATCTTCGGGCTGATCTTCGCCGTCCTGACGGAGCGGGTCAGCTGGTCGGTCGCCTTCAAGACCGCGGTCTTCATGCCAATGGCCATCTCGGCCTTCGCAGCGGGTATCACGTGGCGCATCGTGTACATCCAGGATCCGGGCCAGGGCGCGCTGAACGCCGGGATTGCGGTGGTTCGGGACACGGTGAGCCCGCCCGGTGTCCTCTCCGAGGCGAGGCCCTCGTCCGAGGACCTCACCGGGTCGCCGTCAGGCGGCCTCACCCTCAAGCAGCCGCTCAAACCAGGGGAGGTAGCCCTGCTCGGTCTGACTGCCGTTGCGGCAGACGAGGTGCCAAAGGATGCCAAGCAGGCGGCCCAGCCGGAGCCACTCCAGGGCGGCATCACCGGGGTCGTCTGGCGGGACTTCAAGCCCGGCGGCGGCACGCCCGGAAAAGTCGAGCCCGAAGAGCTCGGGCTGCCCGGAGTGACCGTCGAGCTTCGCGATGCAGCGGGGAAGTCGATCGAGACCGCCAAGACGGAGCCGGACGGGACCTTCAAGTTCCCCTCTTTAGGCGCCGGAGAGTACAAGGTGGCAATCGGCTCCGACACCTTTGCGAAGCCGTTCGGGGGCGTCAGTTGGCTTGGCGAGAAGCTCGTGACGCCGGCGATCATCATCGCCTATCTCTGGATCTGGGCCGGGTTCGCGATGGTCGTGATCGCGGCGGGCCTCGCGGCCATCTCGCGCGAGGTCCTCGAAGCGGCCCGAACGGACGGCGGCACCGAGTGGCAGGTCTTCCGCCGCGTCACCGTGCCTCTCCTGGCACCCGTCCTGACCGTGGTCTTCGTGACCATGTTGATCAACGTCCTCAAGGTCTTCGACATCGTTATCGCGATTGCGCCCGGGTCCGTGCAGGACGATGCAACCGTTCTCGCGCTCTCGATGTGGCGCACCGCGTTCGGCGGCTCGAACGACTTCGGGGTCGGCTCCGCGATCGCAGTCTTCATCTTCGTCCTGGTCGTCCCGATCCTGATGCTGAACATCCGTCGATTCCGAAGGGAGGACTGACGATGGCCACGGCCGAAGCAGTTCAGCCGCCCCGGGTCTCCGAGCAAGAGGGGACGGGAGCGCGAATCCTCCGCTTCCTCGCGAAAACCCCCGTCCACATCCTGCTCATCGCGGTCGGGCTCCTCTGGCTCGTGCCGACGTTCGGGCTCTTCATCACCTCGCTCCTGGCTCCCGAGGACTTCCAGAGTGAGGGCTGGTGGCAGATCTTCAGCACTCCCAGCAAGCTCACATTCGACAACTACCAGGCTGTATTCGACAACAGCGGCATCATGGACTCGCTCGTGACGACCGCGATCGTGGCCGTTGGAGGGACGGTCCTACCGATCATCGTCGGGGCGCTCGCGGGATATGCCTTCGCCTGGCTCGAGTTCCCGGGGCGCGACTGGCTCTTCGTGATCGTGATCGCGCTTCTGGTCGTGCCGCTCCAGATGGCGCTCATCCCGATGTTCCAGTTCTACAACAAGATCGGAATCTTCGACACGAAGCTCAGCCTCATTCTCTTCCACACCGCCTTCGGGCTCCCGTTCGCCATCTTCCTGCTCCGAAACTTCTTCATCGGGATCCCGAAGGATCTGATGGAGGCGGCTCGCATCGACGGCGCTTCCGAGATCAGGATCTTCGTGCGGTTGATCCTTCCGCTCGGCCTTCCCGCGATCGCCTCGCTCGCGATCTTCCAGTTCCTGTGGACGTGGAACGACCTCCTCGTTGCACTTACATTCGGCCGTAATACCCAGCCGATCACGGTCGCGATCTTCTCGCAGCTCCGCCAGTTCGGCGCGAACATCGAGCTGATCGCGCCGGCGACCTTCATCTCGCTCGTGATCCCGCTTGCGGTTTTCTTTGCGTTCCAGCGGTACTTCGTGCAGGGGCTGCTCGCCGGATCGGTGAAGTAGTCCCGGAGCGCGTGACGCCGGTCGACCGGGACCGCCTCGCTGCGCTCGCGGCCGGGAGCGTGGAGACGATCCTTGCGAACCAGGCCCCGTCCGGCGCCTATCTCGCTTGCCCGAGCTTCGAGCCGTACCGATTCTGCTGGCTTCGTGACGGCTCGTTTATCGCAGACGCCGTGAGCCGCGCGGGCGAGGTTGCGAGCGCCGAGGCGTTCTTCGACTGGTGCGCCCGCGTCCTGCGGGTTCGGCGCACCATGGTCGAGGAGCTGGTCGAGCGCCGTCGCGGCGGTGACTCGGTCCGCTCCTCCGAGCACCCACACAGCCGTTTCACCCTGGAAGGCAACGACTCGGCCGGCGAGTGGTCGAACCATCAGCTGGACGGCTACGGTTCCTGGATGTGGGCTCTTGGCGAGCACGCCGGCCGACACGGGCATGACGTGTCGCCGCTCGCCGACGCAGTCGAGCTCAGTGCCCGCTACGTCGTTGCCTTCGTGGACGATCCCTGCTTCGACTGGTGGGAGGAGCGCGCCGGGCGCCACACCGTGACGCTCGCCGCCGCCGCCGCAGGGCTGCGCGCCGCGGCTGGGATCGACGGCGTCGCTCCAGACGTACGGGAATCGTCCCTCGCCGGGGCGCAGTCGGCGATCGTTGCGATCCGCCGGGACGGCGCTCGCGGCGGGCGCTTGAACGCAGCTCTCGGCGACGACAGGCTCGACGCGAGCCTGGTTGCCTGCGCAGTACCGTTCGAGATCTTCGCGCCAGACGATCCTCTCGTTCTGGCCACCGTCGACGCCCTGGAGGGGGAGCTTGCGCACGGAGGCGTCCACCGCCATGCAGAGGACACCTACTACGGGGGTGGGGAGTGGCTTCTCCTGGCGGCGCTCCTCGGCTGGTACTACGCGGCTGCGGGCCGGAAGGAGGACGCGTGGGCACAGCTCACCTGGGTCGCAGACCGGGCGGAGCCGAGCGGCGACCTCCCGGAACAGACCGGCGAGCATCTTCTGGCCCCCGCGGTACGTGAGGAATGGGTGCACCGCTGGGGCCCGCCGGCGTCGCCACTCCTGTGGTCACACGCGTTCTACCTGGCTTTGGCGATCCGGCTCGGAGTGCAGATTCGCGAAGGGGCGGAGGTTTGACTGGACACTGCGCCATCGTCGGCGGGGGTCTTGCCGGTTTCACCGCGTACGCGACCCTCCGGCATGGCGGCCTCGTTCCGGATGAGATCGCCGTTTTCGGCACCGATCCCGATCCCGCGGCGACTTGGCGCCGGCGCGCCGAGTCGATCCGCCAGCAGCGCATGCGCTCGGAGAGCGAAGGGCACTGCTACCCCGCCTCCTTCCCGGGCCTCGCCGTCCGGGAGGCCTTCCGTCGGAAGCGTCTCGCCCCGCTCGCCCGCACGGTCTGCAACCGCTACAACCCGACCGTCGAGGAGTTCCTCGGGCACGTCGAGACGCTGAGGGGGCGCTGTAGCTGGGACCAGAGCTACAACGCCGGGCTCGTCGAGGAAGTGCGGCCCGTGTCCGGGGGCTTCGAGATCTCGGGGCACGGTGTCTTCCGCCACGTCCTGCTCGCTCTCGGCCACCCGGGCTTGCGCCTGCCGGCCGAGCTGGCAGGCGACCCGCGAGTCGTCCACGCCTATGAGCCACATGACTACGCGGACGAGGTGGCCGTTGTCGGGGCTGGCATGGCTGCGGCGACCGAATGGCTGAACGCGCTCGCGGCAGGCTCATCTGTCGTCTCCGTCCGCCGTCGCGAGCCCGTGCGCCGTCCTCTGAACGTGCCGCGCCCACTCCTCAGCCGTCGCGGCCTCGCCGCATTTCATGCAGCTCCTGCCGGTGAGCGGGTGGCCTGGCTCAAGCACTGGCTTGCTCCCTCGTATCCACCCGGGCGAGCCTGGGACGAGCCGCTCGAGCACGCGGAGCGGGAAGGCCGCTTCCGGGTCGCGACCAAGCTGAACGGCGCGGCGCAGATCGTCTGTGCGACGGGCTTTCGCCGTGGATTCGCCCACGATCCGCTCCTCGCACGGCTCGCCGAAGACCACGGCATCGAGACCGAAGAGGGGTGGATCGTCCTGGCGCCGGACTCGACGGTGCCCCGGTTGACCGACTCGACGCGGACGCTCGCCCTCGCCGGGGCACCAGCGCAGTGGGCTTTCCCGGCCGCCGACACCCTCATGGGCGCGAAGTACGCGGCGCGTAGGTTCCTCCGGGCGGTGAGGCGATGTCCTACACGCTGAGAGGTCGCCTCGAGTCGCGGCTCGCGGTGATACTCATCCCGTTCGTCATTGCCGCCGCGCTCAGCGCACTCATGCGTGACTGGTGGCCGGTCGAGCTAGCGGCCCTCATGGTCGGGGTCGGCGTGGCGCTCGATGCCTTTCTCTACCACCGCCTACTCCCGTACCAGCCCGGTTGGGTTGCGGTTCCCGCGGGGCTGCTGGAGCTCGGGATCCTCATGGGACTGGTTCGGGTGCTCGGGATCGGCGCTCCGCTCGGCGGCGCGCTCGCGCTCTTCGTGGGCTCCTGGGCCCTCGCGCAGGTGCTCGGACACGCCGCGTTCCCGCTCCTTTCCCTCTCCTACGGTGAGGACGGGGGCGAACTCGGGCGCTTCGGGGTCATCGCGGCGCTCGCCCTCGTGACTCTCCTCGCCGGAGCGGGGGGCGTCGCCTGGGGAACCCGGCCGCCTACGATTCTTCTCGACGCGGGCGTGCACCAGGGGCCGCTCGTGCTCGACCACTCCCAGACCCTGGTCGGCGAGCCGGGCGCGATCGTCCGGGGTGGGATCGTGGTGACCGCGGACGACGTCACGGTGCGTGGGCTCACGATCGTGGGCGGCGAGATCGGGATTGAGGTAGACGGCGCCGAGGACGTCGTCATCGAGGACGTGGCGATCTCCGGATTCTCCCTCGACGGGATCCAGGTGCGGCGGGGCCAGGCGCGTATCAGCGACTGTTTGGTCGAGTCGCTCGACACCGAGTACGGGCAGGGCATCGACATCTCGTTCGGCTTCGACCTGGCTCCGAGCGTCGTCGAGGACTGCACGATCGTGGGTGGGCAGGAAGGCATTGTCACGCACTTCGCCCACTCACTCGTGCGGCGAAACCGCGTCGTCGAAACGACGATGCGCGGGATCACGATCACCGAGATGTCGATGGGCGACGTACGGGACAACGAGGTCGCCGACGGACTGGGGGTCGGGATTTTCTGCGGCGATTACTCAGAGTGCATGATCTCGGGCAATGCAGTCTCCGGAACACGTCCTGATCACGACTCGGGCGACCTGGCGCGGATGGGAATCGGCATCGTCGCGCACTACGGAGCGAAGGCTCGGTTGAGTGAAAATGCCTTCGCTCAGAATACGGAGCGAACCGGTGCCTTCTCCGGTGCGACGATTCGGCACGAATAGCCGGATTTGACGCGCGAGAATCCATCCCTAGAATTGCTAGCGCTTTACTTCGGGAGTTCTGACTTTCTGGGAGGAATCGATGGCTCGAAAGACCGTTCTCGTATGTGACGATTGTGGTAAGGAAGTCGAAGAGGGAAAAGGCGCCACTCTTCGCGTGACCTTTTCCGACGCACGCCGTGGCGCGAAGGCCGCAGATCTCTGCGACAACTGCGCCGGCAAGATGCCCGGAACGCCGGCTGCGCGGCGCGGCCGGCGGCCGAAGTCAGTCGCGGCCTAAGCCCGATCCTGCCTAGGCCCGGGCCCACCGGCGATCAGCCGGTGGGCGGCCTAGAATGGTGGGGTGGCGTTGGCTCTGCTCGTCGGCCCGGCGAACGCCGGCAAGGTTGCGCGTCTCCTCGATCTGTACCTCGCCTCGCTCGACCGGGAGCCAGTTCTTATCGTTCCCACGCGCGGCGACGTGGAGCGCGTCGAGCGTGAACTGCTGACCCGGTCCCCGGGTCTCTTCGGAGGCTGGATCGGGACGTTCGACGACCTCTTCCGGCGCATTCTCGCAAGCGGCGTCGACGGTCGGAAGCCGCAGCTGACGTCCGTCCAGCGCTCGCTTCTCCTCTCCCGCGTGGTCGCCGGAGCGTCGCTGAACGGTCTCTCCGCATCCGCGCGGTTTCCGGGGTTTGCGGACGCGCTCGGGGACGCAATCGCCGATCTCGAATCGGGTCTGCTCGGTCCGAACGACGTCGACGGAGACCTCGCGCGGCTCTACGCCTCCTACCGGAGCGAACTCGACCGCCTCGGGCTCTCCGATGCCGACCTCGAGCGCGGACGAGCCGCGGACCTCATTGCAGGCGAGCTTTCGGCCTGGGGCGGGGAGCCGCTCTTCGCCTACGGCTTCGAGGACCTGACAGGCGCCCAGTGGAAGCTTCTCGAGGCGCTCGCGGGCCGGACGGAGGTGACCGTCTCGCTTCCCTACGCGGCGGGTCGGCCGGTCTTCGCGTCGCTTCAGCGGACGGCGACCGATCTGGCCGCTCTCTCGGGTGACCGGATCGAGGAGCTGGGACCGCAGGACTGGTACGACGCACCGGCACTCGCGCATCTCGCCAACACGCTCTTCGAGGAGACCAGCCCCGAGCCCCCGCCGCTCGACGGTGCCGTGCGCTTCCTCGAGGCGGCAGGCTCCCGCGGGGGGCTCGAGCTCGTGGGTGACGAGATCCTGGCGCTCCTGCGCTCCGGGCTTCCCGCCGAGGAGATCGCGGTCGTCTGTCCTAGCGTCGAGCGCTACCGGGCACCGCTCGAAACCGCCTTCGGGTCGCTCGGAGTCCCCTACGCGATCGAGAGTCGCGTGTCGCTTCCGAAGACAGCTTTCGGGCACGCCCTCATCGGACTTCTTCGCTTCGCGTGGCTCGCGGGCTCCCGGCGCGATCTCTTCTCCTTCCTCCGCTCGCCCTATTCAGGCCTGCCGCGGACACGGGCCGACTTCGTGGAGGGGCGGCTGCGCGGTCGCGCCGTCTCGGAGGCCACGCGGGTGGAGGAGGAGGCGCTGCGGGTGCTGGGTCATGCGATTCCGGCACTTGCCGACCTACGGGCTGCCGAGGACCCCGGCGCCGCGGTGCAGGCTCTCGCGCAGACGATGTTGCGCGCCGCGTACGGGCTCGAGTCTCCGCCCACCGCAACGGAAACCCACCTCGATCTCCGCGCCTACGAGTCTGTCGGTGACGTCACCTCCGGGCTCGAGGGGTGGGCGCGGCTCACGGAGCCAGTCTCCCGTGAAGCGGTCGTTTCGGCCCTCGAGCACGCGTCCGTCCGGCTTCCCGGTGCGCGCGATCCTGGTTACGTCGCCGTCCTCGACCTTCTTCGTGTTCGGACACGCCGATTCGCGGCCGTCTTCCTGCTCGGGCTCGAGGAAGGCACCTTCCCGCGACGGGCGACCGAGACCCCGTTTCTCTCGGACGACGCCCGGCGCGAGCTCGAGACCAAGGGGCGCGGCCGGCGCCTCGTCCGCCCAGATCAGCTCGCCCGCGACCGGTACCTGTTCTATACCGCCTGTACCCGACCCTGGAAGCGTCTCACGCTCGTTCGCGAGGCCGCCTCCGACGACGGCCGGCCTCGCGAGCCGAGCCCCTTCTACGAAGAGGTGCGGAGCCGCTTCGCGCCGGCCGAAGTCGATCGCTGGACGAGACGGCGGCTTCTGTCAGCACTCGCGTGGGACGTGGAGCGGGCGCCGACCGAGCGGGAGCGGCTCCGAGCGACCGCATCACTCGCCGCGGCGGACGACTCCGAGGCGCGTGCCCTCGCGGTTGCGAACGGCTGGGAGCGGCGGATCGAGCGGGCGCTGACTGCCTTCTCACGCGAGACGAGGCTAACCCACCCTGCCGTCCTGGCCGAGCTCCGAGAGCAGACCCGCTATCCGGTCACCGCGCTCGAGATGTTCGGAGACTGCTCGTCCATGTGGCTCTTCAATCGGGTCGTCGACCCGAGGACGATCGACGCCGAGCTGGACCCGCGCCTTCGCGGCCAGGTGGCCCACCAGGCGCTCTACAAGTTCTACAGCGGGCTCCCGAAGCGGATGGGAGTGGAACGGCTCGATCGCGAGCGCCTGGACGAGGGCATCAAATTTCTGCGGGAGTGCCTCGCCGAAGCTGTCGCGGGCCAGGTGCGCATGGACCTCTCGGATGTGGAACTGCTCGAGCTGGAGGGAACCCTCGCGCGCGATCTCGAGCTCTTCGTCCGGCAGGAGCTCGAGCTGGCGTTCCCACTCGTCCCGCGGCGCTTCGAGGTTGCCTTCGGCAGCGAGCGCGCGCCCGTCGAGCTTCAACGGGGCCTCGACCTCGGCGACTTCACCCTGTCGGGCAAGATCGACCGGATCGATGTCGACCCGTTCAGCGCACGCGGGATCGTTCAGGACTACAAGTCCGGAAAGACGTCGCACTCCGCGGCCCAGATCGAGTCGGAGGGCAGGCTGCAGATCCCGCTCTACATCCTTGCCCTGCGCGACCTGGTCGGCATCGAGCCGATCGGAGGCCTCTACCGCGCCCTGGCCGGCTCTCGGGAGGCGCGCGGGCTCGTCCGCGAGGATGCGAAGGAGTCTGACGTTCCCGGCCTGAAGAAGGCTGACTACCTGGACGAAGAGGCCTTCTGGAGCCAGGTCGAGGCTGCGAAGGAGCTTGCGCGCGACGCCGTCGCGCGGATGCGTGCCGGCGACGTCCAGCATGACCCTCGGGGCGGAACCTGCCCGACCTGGTGCGACCGCTGGTCGATGTGCCGGGTGAGGCGAGCGTGACGTACCCGCGGAAGATGCTGTGGATTTTCCGCGAGGGAGGGCTTTCGCACCGCTTCGTTCGCGCGTTTTTCGGTGATTCCGTATGACGGCCACGACCCCTAATGCCGAGCAGATCGCGGCCATTGAGGAGACAGGGGTTGTCTTCGTCTCAGCCGGGGCGGGCACCGGGAAGACCACCGTGCTCGTGGAGCGGTTCGTCAAGGCGGTCTGCGAGCGCGGGCTCTCGATCGACTCGGTCCTCGTGATCACGTACACCGAGCGGGCAGCGGGGGAGCTGCGAAGCAGGATCAGAGATCGCCTCGTCGAGCTGGAGCGCCACGATCTGGCGCGAGAAATCGACCGCGCGTGGATCTCGACCATCCACGGCTTCTGCTCCCGTCTCCTCCGAAACCATCCGTTCGAGGCCGGCCTCGACCCGCGCTTTCGCGTTCTCGATGCGAACCACGCAAGCGTCCTTCGCTCCGAGGCGTTCGAAGCGGCTCTCCTCGAGTTCTGCGGCAACCGGGACCCGGACCGGGTGAGGCTGCTCGCGACGTATGGGGCGGCCCGGCTCGCCCGGATGCTGATCGGGGTCTTCGAGCGGCTCCGCTCCGCGGGTAGGCCGCTCGAGCTCCGGGCTGGTGAAGGAGTGAAGCTGGCCGAGCGCCTCGCCGAGCTCCAGGACATCGCCACCCTGACACACTCTCTGACCGAGGACCACCCTGAGGGTCGCGTGCTCGTCGAGCGCACCGTGGAGCTTCTGTCCCCACCGCCGCCCGCGGAGCGGCTGCTCGATCTGTCGGAGCTGCGCGTGCACGGTGCCGGGGCCGAGCGGTTCGCCTCATACGGCGAGGCCCTCACGGCGGTCGAGAGCGCCGCGCTGGACGAGGTCGCGGCCCGCGACCGGGGCCTGCTCGAGGACCTCCTCGTCGGGTTCGACCGCGCCTATGCCGAGGCGAAGCTGCGCGAATCGGCCCTCGACTTTGAGGATCTCCAGCTCGTCGCCCGGGATCTCCTGCGCCGCCACGAGGCCGTGCGTGAGCAGACGAACTGGCGCTTCCGCTCGATCATGGTGGACGAGTTCCAGGACACGAACCGGCTCCAGTGCGAGCTCGTCGACCTACTCGGCGCCGACGAGCTCTTCTTCGTCGGGGATGAGTTCCAGTCGATCTATCGCTTCCGCCATGCGGATGTGGAGGTCTTCCGCGAGCGGCGGGCGGCAAGCGAGGGCGTCCTCGCGCTCACGCGCAACTACCGCTCGCGACCTGAGGTGTTGGGGGTCGTCAACCACCTCTTCGGCACCGAGTTCGGCACCAACTTCGAGCCGCTGGTCGCGGCCGGCCGGTTCCCGGAGCCGCTGTTCGGCCCCGGGGTCGAGCTTCTCGTCACCGACAAGTCGACCTACCGCGAGGGACACTCACACTGGCGTACCGCTGAGGCGCGTCACGTCGCCCGTCGCGTCCGGGAGCTGGTCGACGCGGGCGAGGCGACGCCGGGCGAGATCGTGCTTCTCTTCATGGCGGGGACAGACGCCGAGCGCTACGAGGAGGCACTCCGCGAGGAAGGGCTGCCGACCCATCGTGCGGCCGGACGCGGCTACTTCGGGCAGCAGCAGGTCGTCGATCTCGTCGCCTACTTGCGGCTCCTGCACAACCGTTATGACGACGAGGCGCTCGTGACCGTACTCGCGTCGCCCTTCGTCGGGGTTTCGAACGACGCGCTCGTACTGCTCCGCCGTTCCGCGGGCCGCCGCCCGCTCTTCACCGGCCTGGAGCGCGAGTTGCCGGCCGCGCTCGGCCAGAAGGACCGACGGCTCTTCGTCGCCTTCCGCCAGCGGTACGACCGCCTCGTCAAGGCCTCAGCGCGCCTCGGGCTCGAGCGCCTCTGCGAGGAGATCATCGTCGCCCACGATTACGACCTCGCCGTGCTCGCCCGGTGGGATGGCCGCCGCCGCTATGCGAACCTTCGGAAGCTCGCGCGGCTCGCGCGCTCCTACGAGGACCTGAGGGGGCCGGACATCGAGGGCTTCGTCCGCTTCCTCCGCGACCAGGAGGCGGCAGGTGCCAGGGAGGTCGAGGCCGTCGCCGAGGAGGAGGGCGCAGAAGCGGTGCGGCTCCTGACCGTTCACTCTGCCAAGGGGCTCGAGTTCAAGGTCGTTGTGCTCGCGGATGCAGGGCGAAACCCACCGTCCCCGTCTCCCGACGAGATTCTCTGCCTCCCCGACGGACGGTTCGGCTTCCGCTTCGTCGACCCGGCGACCGGCGAGCGGAGCGAGGCCTTCGACTACGACGAGGTGAAACAGGCCGAGTCGGCAGCGGAGCAGGCGGAAGGCCGCCGTCTCCTCTACGTAGCCATGACGCGTGCGATCGACCGCCTGATTGTTTCCGGCGCCGTCGATCCAACGAGCCGCCGTGATGACCGGGCACCCATCCGGTGGGTTCTCGACGGACTGGAGGCGGAGCTCCCCGAGGACGGACCGGTTGAGCTCGAGCGGGGGGAAGGCCGAGTGCTCGTCCGCGTCGATCGACGTGAGGACGAGGCGGCGCCAAGCTCGGACGCGATCGGAGAGGCGCAGCTGGAGCTCTTCGCGGCGGGCGGGGGCGGCTCCGTGCGCGTGGCCCCGACGCTTCCCGATCTCGTCCCTCCGCCCGCTCCGCCGGGTCATCGGATCAGGCGGCTCTCCTACAGCGCGCTCGCCCTCTTCGAGCGCTGCTCCTACCGCTTCTACGCGGAGCGAATCGTCGGGCTTTCCCCGAACGACGGCGACGGGGCTGTGCCGGGGGGAACAGGCGGTCTTGCAGCGACTGAGATCGGCGACGCTGTCCACGTCCTGCTCGAGGTCGAAGCGCCGGCCGCCGAGGTGCGCGAGCGGGTGCTCACACGCTACCCAGGCGCAACGGATGAAGACATCGAACGAGTCGAGCGCCTTGTTGCCGCATGGCACGACTCGCCTTTCGCTCGCCGCCTCGCCTCCCTAGAGGACGTGCTGCCCGAGCGTCCCTTTGCCTTCGAACACGATGGAGTGCTCTTGCACGGGCGTCTCGACCTCCTGCGCTTGCAGGAAGGCCGTGCCCTCGTCGTCGACTACAAGACGAATCGCCTCGAGGAGACGTCCCCCGCGGAGGCCGTCGAGTCCGACTACGTGCTGCAGCGGCTCGTCTACGCCCTCGCCGCCTTCCGCGCCGGAGCCGACGAAGTCGAGGTGGCCTACGTCTTCCTCGAACGTCCCGACGAGCCGGTTGTCTCGACCTTCGAGCGCTCGGAGATCTCCGGGCTCGAGGCTGAGCTCACTGCCGCCATCGACCGCATTCAGGAGGGGCAGTTCCGGCCGACGCCGGGCGAGTTCGTCTGTCCTGGCTGTCCGGCGCTCGACGTCATTTGCGCCGGGCCTCGGCTCCTCCACCCGGATTCACTAGCCGTGTAGATGGCCATGCGAAGTTACGTCGCTGAGGCGCGGCGACGCGTGGGCCCGAAGCGACTCCGGATCCGGCCGGTCATCGAGCGTCTGGCCAGCGAGCACCCTGACGCGACGATCGCCCTTCGGTTCCGAAACGATCTCGAGCTCCTCGTCTCGGTCATGCTCTCCGCCCAGACGACGGACGTGACCGTGAACCGTGTCACCGAGAGCCTCTTTCGCAAGTACCAAAGTCCCGAGGACTACCTCGCGGTCCCGCTCGAAGAGCTCGAGCGGGACCTGAGGCCGACAGGCACCTTCAGGCAGAAGGCCAGGAACCTGAGAGGCGCGATGGCGATGCTGCTCGAAGAGTTCGGCGGCGAGGTGCCGCTCCGGATCGAGGACCTCGTGCGACTGCCCGGAGTCGGGAGGAAGACGGCTAACGTCGTCGCCGCGGAGCGCGGGGCGACGCAGGGGATCGTTGTGGACACCCACGTACGCCGACTCTCGCAGCGGCTCGGGTTCACCCGGCAGGAGGATCCGGTCAAGATCGAGCGGGACCTGCGGCGTCTCGTTCCTCGCGAGGACTGGGCGCGATTCCCGCATCTCCTGATCTGGCACGGGCGCCGCGTTTGCCTCGCACGCCGCCCTCGTTGCGAACGGTGCGTCGTGAACGACCTCTGCCCCTCGAGCCGCGTTTAGATCGGACACGGTCCAGGCCCTCTTCCGGCTCGAGCCGCGCGCCACCCGTGTGGTGATCCGACCTAGTGTGAGCCGGAATGCGAACGGTCGATCTCGCCGTCTACCTCGACGTCCTTGCCGCCAAGCATGCGGGTCTCGGAGCGCAGCTCGAGCGGTCACGGGACCGCCTCCGCCAGGCGTCGATCGAGCGCGAAGCGCGTCGGGCGCTCGGCCCGGAGACGTCGGCCCAGCTCGAGCGTCTGGGCGTCTTCTCGGCCGCGGACGTACGCGGCCTTCGAACCGAGGTCACCGACCTGGCCGCGGCCCTCAGGTCGGTCGAGAAGCTCCAGGCCTGGGTCGACGCACAGCTCTTCGCCGCGCGTGAGGATGTGCACGCCAAACCCATCGCCTTGGGCCTGGTCGGCGGCGACGAGCCCGATCTGGCCGCGTAGAGGGGGTAGTGCAACATCGCCCGTCGTCCGTCCGAGCAGCGCGGGCCTAATGGGACAGCGCCTGCATTTTCACCAGGCCGCTGGCTGCGCCCGAGCGGCGCTCGGAAGACGTCTAGGCCGGAGTCAACGCGACGAGGAGTCCTCCGTCCTCGTCGTAGGCGGGGAAGAAGTCGACGCGAACGGGCTTCGTGACGCCCGACCGTGTCCTCAGAGACGCACGCTTGTCGAGCTGTCGCACACCCCACTCCACGGCCACGTGGGCGGGGTTTTGGTCGTCCCCGTTCATCCCGAAGACCTCCATGACGTCCTGGCCGAGCAGGTCCTGCTCTCGGAAGCCGGTCAGCTCGAAGACACCCTGGCCGGTCGCGATCACGCGGCAGTCCTTGTCGCAAACAACGAAGCCCGTGCCGGGAGCGGGATAGTAATCGTCGAGGAGCTCGAAGAGAAACCCGAATCCGCAGTGGGGGCACCCGACTGCGCGTGCGGTCAACCCCTCGCGTCGATCGTGGTCGACGGAGCGGCGGCGACAGTGGGGGCAGATGAAGTACGGCACCCGCGCGATGCTACCCAGAGGCCTCGGGCCCGGGCGACGACAGCCGGCCCGCATTGCCGGCTCACCGTGTCCCGTCCGGGGCACCCCAACCCACCACCCGCTTTCGAGCTTAACGAGGAAAAGCGCACCTGTGGGGTGCCGTTTGCGTCGAAAGTGTCCCTGGCTCGCGCCGGGGCCCGTGCTACCAGTTCGTAGGCGTTGCCAGGGCCTCGTCCTCGACGAGCGGCTCCTCGGAAGCACCTTCCTGGGCCGCAAGGAGACGCTCAGCATCGAGGGCCGCCTGACAGCCTGACCCGGCCGCGGTCACTGCTTGGCGGTAGACGTGATCCTGTACGTCGCCCGCCGCAAAAACGCCGGTGACACTGGTCTCAGTCGTTTTTCCCTTCGTCAGGATGTAGCCCGCCTCGTCCATCTCGATCTGGCCTTTGAAGAGCTTCGTCGAGGGATCGTGCCCGATTGCGACGAAGACCCCGTCTGCCGGGAGCTCGATCACTTCGTTCGTCTTCACGTTACGTACGACCACGCTCGTGACGCGGCCGGTCTCCGTGTCGCGAATCTCTTCGACCACCGAGTCGAGGACGAACTCAACCCTCTCGTTCGCACGCGCGCGGTCGACCATGATCGGTGAGGCGCGGAAGGCCTCGCGACGGTGCACGACCGTGACTTTGTCTGCGAACTTCGCCAGGAAGACAGCTTCCTCCATCGCCGAATCGCCGCCCCCGACGACCATCACGTTCTTCTCCTTGAAGAAGGCCGCGTCGCACACTGCGCAGTAGGAGACTCCAGCCCCCTGGAGCTTCCGCTCCGACTCGAGCCCGAGCTGGCGCGCAACAGCGCCGGTCGCGATGATCACCGTCTCGGCCCTGTACTCGTCCTCGCCGACCCACACACGGAACGGCCGCTCCGAGAAATCGACCTTCGTCACGTCGTCGGTGATGAACTCGGTGCCGAAGTGGCCGGCTTGCGTTCGGAAGTCCTGCATCATCGCCGGGCCGAGGACACCTTCCGGGTAGCCCGGATAGTTCTCGACGTCGCTCGTGATCATGAGTTGCCCGCCCCACGAGAAACTCTCGATCAGGAGCGGATTCAGGTTCGCCCGGGCGCTGTAGAGCGCAGCCGTATATCCGGCTGGGCCGCCGCCGATGATGATCACCTCTCGAACGCTCCTGTCGCTCACTCGTCCCTCTCTGTTTTGAAGACCCGCAGAGGCCTTTTCGCCCCTCATGACATTAAACGAGATAGCTCGGCTGAAGCTTCCCCTCTTACGGTAGTTTTCAACGCCCGCGGCAATCGTAGCGAGGGAGCCATGGCACGGACGATCTCCTGGGACGACCTCCGAGACCTCGCCGCGTTCGAGGCCGAGAAGGGGTGCGCGATCAGCGTCTATCTGAACCTCGATCCGAGTGTGGTTCCCACGCCCGCGGACGCGCACACCCGGCTGAACTCGCTCCTCGATGCGGGCTCCAAGTCGGACGGTGCACATCGCCGCGATCTGTCGCACGACCAGCGGCTGGCCCTCCAGGCTGATTTCGACCGGATCCGGACGTATGTCGTAGACGAGTTCGAGCGCGACGGCGCCCACGGACTCGCGGTCTTCGCTGACGGGCTTGACAACGTGTGGCGGCCCCTTCCCCTGACCGAGCCGGTCGTTGATGAGATCAAGGTCGACCGCCAGCTCTACCTGGCGCCCCTCGTGCCTCTCGTAGGGCGCGGAGAAGGGGCCATCGTGGTGGTGGTGAGCCGGGAGCAGGGCCACTTCTTCCGCCTCCGCGCCGGGAAGCTCGAGGAGGTCGACAACCTCTTCGAGGAGCAACTGCGCCGCCACGATCAGGGTGGTCTCTCGCAAGCCCGATTCCAGCGGCATGTGGACGTGCATGCGATGGAGCACCTTCGCACCGTCGCCGAGCGCCTGGACTCGCTCGTGCGTCGTCTGCACGGCCCTCGCGTCGTCGTTGTCGCCACGCACGAGATCTGGGCCGAGTTCGATGAGCTTCTCTCCCAGGAGGCGCGGAACGCCCTCGTCGGGCACACGCACGCCGAGGCTCATGCCAGCCCGGTCGAACTCCTGGAGCTTGCGACACCCGTCCTGGAGCGCTGGCGAATCGACAAGGAGCGCGAGACCGTCGAGCGCTGGCGGGAGGAAGCCGGCCGGGGCGGACGTGCCTCTTCCGGGTGGGAGGAGACGCTCGAGGCTGCCTCCGACGGGAGGGTGGAGCTCCTCCTGGTTCAGGACGGGACGGACCGGCTCGCGTGGCGGTGCCCGGCCTGCGGTCGCCTGGCTGCGACGGGAGGGAAGTGCCCGCTCGACGGCACCTCGCTCGAGGACCGGGAGAACGGTCTCGATCTGCTCGTCCACCAGACGCTCGTGCACGGTGGAGCCGTCTGGGTCGTCCAACACGTCCAGGATCTCGCCCCGGTCGACGGCATCGGCGCCCTGCTCCGCTTCTGACCTCGAGGAGCGAAGCCGGAACCCTCGTCCTCGTGCACGGCGCGGGGAGCGGGCCCTGGATCTTCGAGCCCTGGAGGTGCTCCTTCGAGGGGTGGCGGGTCGAGGTCGCCGACCTGCAAGCAGGGCTCGAGGTCGCCGAGGCCTCGATGGCCGACTACGCCGGCGTCGTCGAGCGCGCAACCGCCCACACCCCGCGCCCCCTCGTCCTATGTGGCTGGAGCCTCGGCGGCTTGGCTGTTCTCATGGCCGCCGAGCGCGTCCGTCCTGACCTGGTCGTGCTGCTTGAACCGAGCCCTCCGGCGGAAGTGCAGGGCTCGGATCCCGGGCTACCTCTGGCCTTCGGGACCTTCGACCCCGAGGCGGCCTACGGGCCCTTTCCCGAGGGCGTCCCGGCGCGGCCCGAGTCGGCGGTTGCGCGGGCAGAGCGCAAGCGGGGCATCAGCGTGCCCTCGCTTTCGTGCTCGTCGGTTCGTTGTCTACGGTCAGGAGTTTCCTGAGGACAGGGGTCGAGCCATCGCCGCTCTCTATGGCTCGGAGACGCTGGAGTTCCCAGAACTCACCCACTGGGGCCTCGTCCTCGACCGGCGCATTCCAGAGGCGCTCGCCGCCGCGATCGCTCGCCTCCGGGGCTGACGCTTCCGGTCAGGCAGCATCGAGCGCCCGTGGGAGCTCGGGTGGCGACTCGACGAGTGCGGGGACGTCGCTTTCGGCAGCGCGCTCGAGCTTGGTCTCGAACTTGCCCATCCGCTTCTCGGCCTCGACGTACTTCGACTGCGCCCGGCCGAGGTGCGTCCCGACCAGCTCGAAATCTTCGCGGAAGCGCCCGAAGTCGCGGGTGAGCTGCCCGCAGTAGGCCATCACCTCGCGGGCGTGCTCCTCGATCTGCATCCCCTTGAATCCAAGGACCAGCACCATCAGGTACGCGTGCAAGGTGGAGGGGGAGACCGGGATGACCCGGCGCTCCAGCGCGTAGGCGAGCGGGCTCGAATCGCCTCCGAGCCGTCCGCAAACGAGCTCGTAGTAGACCGCCTCGGCGGGCAGGTACATAAGCGCAAACTCGTACGTGCCCTCCTCAGGCCGGATGTACTTGTCCGCGATCGCATCGACGTGTCCTTTCACGTCGCGGCAGAACTGCTTCGCGTGCTGTTCGCGCTCGACGTCGCTGTCCGCTTCCACGATGCGCTGGAAGTTGTCGAGCGGGAACTTGGCGTCGACCGGGACCAGCGAGCGGTCGATGCGGATGACGGCATCCACTCGCTCGCCTCCACGAAAGCCGTACTGCAACTCGTACTTGTCTTGCGGGAAGATGTCTGCGAGCAGCGTCCCGAGTAGGTACTCGCCGAATCCGCCTCGTGCCTTCGGCGGGCGAAGCGCCTGTTCGAGCCGGGCGAGGTCCTTGGCGCGCTCGAGCATCTGGTCAGTCGCCTCGCCCACCTTGCCGAGGCGCTCGTGGATCTTCTGCGACGTCTGGGACGCGCTCTCCATGCGCCGATCGACCTTGGTGTCGAGATCCGAAAGCCTACGGTCAACCTTGCCGTCGAGCTCCCCGAGCCGGCGGTCCATCGTCTCGATCATGCCGACGAGGCGCCTGTCGACTTCGGCATTGCGTTCGGCGAGCTGGGTCCCACTCTCGGTCCGCACCCGCGCAGACTCCGCGCGCAAGAAGCGCGCGAGCCAGACGAAGCCAAAGGCTCCGAGGGCGACAAGGACTCCAAGAGATGCGTAGGCGGTCATGGACCGACAAACGCTAGAGGGGGCGCCGGACGGCGCCCCCTCCGAAGACCTCCGCTACGGGTTCAGGCGGTCTGCCTCGGCGCTTTCTTTGGCCGCGCGCTCGCGCTCGGCCTGAGCGTGGTCCTCGGCCGCGCTCGCGCGGTCCTCAGCCTGTCCGGCCGCCTCCTGGTGTCGGCCCTCCTCACGCATCGCGGGAGAGTCCGTTGCCGTGCCGACGGTCTCCTTGCTGCGTCCCATGAGCTTGTCAAGCCATCCCATTAGTGAATACCTCCTGGTAGGGGCTCGGGCTGTGATTTGCCCCGACAAAGCCCGAAAAAAACGCCAAATCCGGCGAGCCGTGAGGCTTACCGGATCTGGCCCGCGGAGCCTATGGCCCGGGCCTTACAGGAGTCAAGAGCCAGCTTCCGGAGAACCCGCAAAGAGCGGCGTTTTTCGGAAGCGCCTGTCGCACGGGCCGACCGACTGCCGGAGATCCACGTCCTCGTCCAGACAGGACAGTAGAATCAGAACAAATGTTCGCCTATGATGGCCGGGGACCACTCTAGCCTCTGGGCCCACTCATGCAGACGTTCTTCGGTGCCTCCGGTCCTCTTGCCGCTGTCCTAGCGGGCTTCGAGCCCCGACCCCAGCAGGGCGAGCTTGCTGCTGCGATCGCCGATGCCCTCGAAGCCGGTGAGCACCTGCTGGCAGAGGCCGGGACCGGGACAGGCAAGAGCCTTGCATACTTAGTCCCGGCACTGCTCTCCGGTCAGCGTGTGGTCGTAGCGACGGCGACGAAAGCACTCCAGGACCAGTTGTTGACCAAGGACGTCCCGGCGGCCGCCCGCGCTCTCGGACGGGACGTTCGCTGCGCAGTCCTGAAAGGGCGGCAGAACTACCTCTGTCGGAAAAGCCTGCACGGGCTCGAACTCCTCGGCGGATCCGGGCCGGCGCTCTTCCGGACGGAGGCGGACGCGGGTGAGTACGAGCGGCTGCGGGAGTGGGTCGAAGCGACGCAGACGGGGGACCGAGCGGAGCTCGCGTTCGAGCCGAGCGCGTCGCTCTGGGCCGACCTCGCGGTCGGCGCCGATCGCTGCCAGGGCAAGCGCTGCCCGCTCGTCTCGTCCTGCTACTCGGAGGCGGCCCGCGAGCGCGCCGGAGAGGCGGAGCTCGTGATCGTGAACCACGCACTCTATTTCGCGGATCTGGCCCTGCGGTGCCGGAGCGACGGCACCGGCGTCCTTCCCGACCACGACGCTGTCATCTTCGACGAGGCCCACAGGCTCGAGGAGGCCGCCTCGGCCTGGTTCGGCGGCCGCGTTTCCGTGGCGCGGCTGCGCCAGCTCGCGCGCGATATCGAGCGTTCGTGCCGCGAGGAGGGGAAGGTTCCTCCTGCCAGGCCGCTCGCTGCGCTCGATCGCATGGGGAGCTCCTTCATTGCGGCGCTCGAGCCGGCCGGAGGTCGCACCCGCCTCAGGGCGCCCGCACTCGATCCGTTCCTCGACCAGGCTTTCGCGCTCGGCGAGGCGCTCGAGGAGCTGGCCCAGGCGCTTGCAGGCGGGGGCGAGGAAGCCGAGGGACTCCGCCGGCGAGCGCTCGATACCGCCGACGACCTCGACGCCTGCCTCGTCGTCGACGACCCGGAGCGCGTCTCCTGGGCGGAGGCGGGGGCGGTGGCATGGGCGCCGGTCGAAGTGTCGGACCTCCTCCGGGACGAGCTCTGGGACCGGCCGGTCACCTCGGTTCTCGTCTCGGCCACGCTGGACGAACGCTTCGCACGGGCCCGGTTGGGGCTCGAGAGCCCGCGCTCGCTCGTCGCGGCGTCTCCCTTCGAGTTTCGCGAGCAGGCGCTCGTCTACGTCCCGGCGCGCCTCCCAGAGCCTCGGGCCCCCGGCTACGCAGAGCGCCTCGCGGACGAGGTGACGGCCCTCTGTCGTCTCTCGCAGGGGCGTGCGCTCGTTCTGACGTCCTCGTACCGTGCCCTCGATTCGCTGGTCGAGCTCGTCGGCCCACGGCTTCCGTACACGGTTCTCTGCCAAGGAGATGCACCTCGGGAGCGGCTGCTCGAGCGCTTCCGGGACGAGGTCGATTCGGTCCTCTTCGCGACCTCGACCTTCTGGCAGGGCATCGACGTCCAAGGCGAGTCGCTGTCGCTGCTAGTGATCGACAAGCTCCCGTTCTCGGCGCCTGGAGACCCCCTCGTCGAGGCCCGGTGCGAAGGGATCGCACGAAGAGGAGGGGATTGGTTCGGCGAGTACGCGCTCCCGAGTGCGATCCTCCAGCTCCGCCAGGGGTTCGGCCGCTTGATCCGGAGCCATTCGGATGAGGGGGTGGTCGCGATCCTCGACTCCCGCCTTCGGACGAAAGGCTACGGGCGCCGCTTCCTCGATGCTCTGCCGCCGTGCCCCGTCGTGTCCGAGCTCGACGAGGTCGCCGTTTTCTATGGAAGCGACGTCCGCGCCTCGGCCTGAGCCGCGTCGCGGTGCGCTGCTAGCGTTTCTCCAATGGCCAAGAAGAAGAGCCGAACGCCTGCGCCTCCCCGGCCTGTCCAGGCGCCAAAGCGGAGACTCGATCCGCAAAGCCCGAGACGAACGCGAATCTACTTGATCGCTCTGGGAGCCCTCGCTGCCTTGCTCGTGACGACCGCGATCGCGTATGTCGCGCGGGGCGGCAGCGAGGACGTGAAGACCGCCCTCGCGACAGGCGGCTGCACGCGCCAGACGTTCGAGTCGCAGGGACAGCGCCATGTCGAGACGCTCCCGAAGGGCTTCGAGTACAACTCCGTGCCCGCCACGAGCGGGCCGCACCAACCGCAGCCGCTGGCGCCGATCGTCTGGGGCGTCTACGACGAGCCGGTGGAGCAGATCAAGGTCGTCCACAACCTCGAGCACGGAGGGGTCATCGTCCAGTACGGGCCCGAGGTGCCCGCGCAGACCGTGCAGGACATCGTCGCGTGGTACCGAGATGACCCGAATGGCCTCGTCGTCGCACCGCTTCCGCCGGCGCTACTCGAGGAGAAGCCGGAGCTCTCGGACGAGATCGCCCTGACCGCCTGGACGTACCTCCAGATGTGCAAGCGGTTCAACGACGAGGCGTTCTCGAACTTCGTCGACCTACACCGCGGGAACGGGCCGGAGCGCTTCCCGGTTTCGGTCTTAACCCCCGGAAGCCAGTAACCCAAGGCCGGGGTGGCGGAACGGTAGACGCAGAGGACTTAAAATCCTCGTGGCGAGAGCCAGTGTGGGTTCGACTCCCACCCCCGGCACTATGAAAAGTCCTGGAAATCGGACGAATTAGGTCAACGAAAGGATGTTTTCGGTTTAGGGAGAGAACGGGTGGCTGCCGGTTCAGCGACTGCCACCCGTTGGGGACACGAGGCGAAGCTCAGTTCTCGCCCGGATCTTCGCGGTCGCCCTCAGAGCTGACCACGTTGAAGCTCTTGTCGAGCTGGACATCGACCTGGCGGCCGCCGTCGAGGGTGACCTCGACCTCGTAGTAGCTCTCCTCGTCGCCGACCTCGGTGCCGGTGACCTTGCCGCCCCCTGTGTGCTCGAGCGCGGCAGCTGTTGCGTTGTCCAGCGCGGACCCGGTGATTGGAGAGTCGGTGCCGTCATCATCGCCGCCGGCTGCGATGGCAGCCCCACCCGAGGCCGCTCCGGCGCCTGCGACGAGCGCGGCTGCCACAGCAAGCTTTCGCTTCATGGACTCCCTCCTTCTGTTTGGTGAATGACCTTGGCTGCAACGGTAGAAACCTCAGATGAAACGGGTGTGAGAGGCGATCGAGCTCTGACCTCATCTACGATCGGCGCACTTGGCGATCATTGGCGCTCACGTCTTGCTCTACACGTCGGAGCCCGAAGCCGTGCGATCGATCCTCCGTGACGTCTTCGGCTGGCACCACGTCGACGCAGGTGACGGCTGGCTCATCTTCGCGCTCCCGCCGGCCGAGGTCGGCGTTCATCCCGCCGAGTACCAGGTCAGACGGGATCTGAGCCTGATGTGCGACGACATCCACGCGACCGTGCAGGAACTCCAACGCAAGGGGCTCGAGTTCCGCGGCGAGCCCGAGGACGAGGGTTTTGGGATCGGCGTGACGATGCTGCTCCCCGGCGGAGCCGAACTGTTTCTCTACGAGCCGCGGCACGAGACTGCGATCTGATCAACCTTGTCGGGCTATCTGCGTCCGTCACGAGGACGCTGAGAGCACTGTCTCGACGTCGAAACCGGGGCGGGCGATCCGGAGGATGCACCCGGGCACAGCACCTCAGAGCCTGAACGGCCCGGGCACGGCGGGGATCTTCGGGATCACGACTCTCGCGATCGTCTCGAAGCCCGGGCCCGGCTTGCACGCCTGCGCGACGCCCACGTCGCAGGCGACCGAGAGGAAGATGAAAGCGTCTTCCATCGTGAAGTCCCACTCGTCCACGAGCATCCGGGCCGCTTCCTCGCACGCGAGCTGCAACGCATCCATGAACTCGAAGTGCGTGCCGTGTACGACCCAGCGGTCGGCCAGCTCGGTGATCGGCCAGCGCCCCTGCTTTCTCTTCACGAGGTCGAAGCGGATGACCACCTCGCCGGCGATCTCGACGCCCGTCCCGCAGATCTCGCCGTCGCCCATCGAGGCGTGCATGTCGCCGACCGCGAACATGCCGCCCGGCTGGCGGACCGGGAAGAGGATGCGGGCTCCCGGCCCGTGCATGTGATTGTCGAGGTTGCCGCCGTGCTCGCCGGGGAGCGCGTTCGTGAGCGTCTCGCCCTCGGTCGCGACTCCAACCACCCCCACCATCGGCCTCGCAGGGAAGCGGATTCGCTCGTCCATCTGGATCCAGCCATCCCTAACGTCGAAGATCTTCGTCACGGGCGAGCGAACCTGCTCGTGCAGCTGCCCGTAGCCCGGGATGATCGTCGCAACGCCCCACTCGATCGGGTTCACCTCGAGGATTTCGGCGACGAGCGAGTCGCCCGGCTCTGCCCCCTTGACGGCGACGGGGCCGGTGGCGCTGTTGATCCGGTCCATGTCGATACCCGTGACGAGGTCGTCCTCGGAGCGGATCTGGCCGCTGAAACAGTCGTTCGTCTCGAAGCGGACGATTGCGCCTGGCTGGACTTCGACGACCGGCTCGATGTCGGGGCCGAACGCCCAGATGACGCTCTCGCGCCCGATTACCTCGTCGACGGTCGCAACGGCCATCGTCTACCTCACTTCCCGGCCGGAGCGGGGGCGGGCGTCGTCGCCACCGGCGCTTCGTCGTCGACGAAGATCCGGTCGGCATTCTCGAGCGCCTGCGGTCGCGTCGCCGAGAGTACGAACAGAACAATCAGACCGAGCGCCATCCACGCGATCGCGATCCAGTTCCCGTAACCGAGTGGATTGTCCGGCCAGTCCTTGAACTGGTAGTAGAGCGGAAAGGCAAACGCGGTCGCTCCGAGGAGCGGGAAGACCAGGTGCAGGAGCGGGTTGAACTCGCTCCGCCGCTCGCGGTAGTAGTAGAGGATCGAGCCGAGGCAGACCGCGATGTAGATGAGGATCACGACGACCGTGATCGCCGTCGCGATCGTCGCGAAGGCGAGGAGCGGTCCCCACTTCCAGCCGAGCAGAAGCGCAATGACGACGCCGCCGACGACGTTGAAGATGATCGCGACGTGCGGGGTCTTGTGCACCGGGTGCGTGCGCGCGAGTACGGCGGGCATCGCCCCATTCCGTGCCATCGCATAGAGGACGCGCGTGGCGGCGTTGACGCCCGCGTTCGCGTTCGCGATCGCCGAGTTGATGATGGCGAAGAAGACCAGCACCCAGCCCCCATGCCAGAAGACCTTGCCGAGCGCGCGCCACGGGTCGGGGTTCTCCGTTGCCTGGGTCAGGAAGTTGTCGAACCCGGCGCCGTACACCCAGGCATAGGAGCAGAGCACGTAGAAGATGCCGATCAGGAAGGCTGAGCCGACGACTGCGCGCGGGATCGTCCAACGCGGGCGTTTCGCCTCCTCACCGAGCGGCGCCGCGGCCTCGAATCCGATGAAGGCCAGTATCCCGAAGATCATCCCCTTGAAGATCCCGGAGAAGTCGCTCGTGGCATCCGGGTTGTGGTTAGCCGGGTTGAAGGCCTGGAGGTCGAGGCTCTCGGCGTTCGAGAGGATCATCCAGATCGCCAGCGCGCCGAAGATCGTGATCTCGATAATTCCGAGCACCACTCCCGCCCGGGTCGAGAGGCGCACGTCCCGGTAGGTGAGGAAGAAGACGATTGCCGCGGCGACGAGGACCCACCACGCCCAGCCGATGTCCCAGCCGATCTCGTTCTTGACGACGTCCTCGGTCGCCCAGGCGAAGATCAGGAAGAGGAGCGGCGCGACCAGCGGCTCGAAGAGCAGGAACGCCCAGCCGGTCAGGAAGCCGGCATGCTTACCGAGGGCGCGCGAGTTGTAGGTGTAGAGCCCGCCAGCCGACGGCATGTGCTTCGCGAGCTGGCCGATCGAGTTCGCGACGAGGAGACACGCGATCATCGCCAGGAGGACGGCCAGCGGGAGCGCCTGGCCCGCGAACCCGACCGAGACGAGGATCGAGAACGCGACGGCCGCCGCCGGCGCCATGTGCGTGATCGACTGGAAGAGAACCTCCGGGAGCCCGATCGAGCCCTCTCGCAGGTGATCGAACCCGCGTGCGGTAGGTGCCGAGCCTGCCTCCATGTGCATCTCCCTCCCGACGAGGTTGGCGGCGCCCATTCTCGCCTTCCTCGGGAGAAAAAGGCAAGCGGCGGTACGCTCGCCGCGTGCTCTTCCTGGCGGCGATCCTGCTTGCACTCTTCGTTCTCGATAGCCCCTGGGACGCCGTCGTCCTCGGGGCGGCCGCGGTCGTCGAGCTCGCCGAAATGTCCTTCTGGATCCGCTTCTCGCGCCGGCGACGGATCCAGGTGGGTGCCGAGACGCTGGTCGGAGGCGTGGGGGAGGTCGTCCGGGAATGCCGCCCCCTGGGCCAGATCAGGCTCGACGGAGAGCTCTGGGAGGCCCGCTGCGACCAGGGAGCCGAGATCGGAGAGCGAGTCCAGGTGGTCGGTCGCGACGGGCTCACCCTGGTTGTCGAGAAACACCCGCAGGAGCGGGGAAGTTAGACTCGCGGCGTGGCCAGGACGGCGGCAGAAGCGCTTCCGGCGACGCTGCCGCCCGAGCTCGACGATCCGCTCTTTCGGACGGCACTCGGCCAGCTCGACGGCGCCCTCTCGCACGCGGGCGTTCCGGTGGGTGCAGCCGAGGTGCTCCGGTTTCCCGAGCGTGCGCTCTCGGTCTCCATTCCCGTCCACCGTGACGACGGCTCGGTCGGCATCTTCCCCGGGTATCGGGTGCAGCACTCGAGTGTCCTCGGGCCGACGAAGGGTGGGATCCGTTACGACCCGGCGGTGACACTCGGTGAGTGCGCAGCCCTCGCGATGTGGATGACCTGGAAATGCGCGCTCCTCCGCCTTCCCTACGGGGGCGCAAAGGGCGGCGTCCGCTGCCAGCCAAAGGACTTCTCCGAGGGAGAACGCGAGCGCCTGACGAGGCGCTTCACGCAAGAGCTCCTGCCAATCATCGGCCCCCAGCGCGACATCCCCGCTCCCGACATGGCGACCGACGAGCAGACGATGGCCTGGATGATGGACACGTACTCGATGCAGATCGGGCATGCGGTGCCCGGGATCGTCACGGGGAAGCCGCTCTCGGTGGGCGGGTCGGTTCTTCGCCCGGAGGCGACCGGGATCGGCGTGGTCATGGTGGTCGACCAGGCGCTCCAGCTCCTCGGCTTCCAGCTTGCGGGCTCCTCCTGCGTCGTTCAGGGGTACGGGAAGGTCGGCGCCGTGGCCGCGCACGAGCTCGTGCTTCGTGACGCCCGCGTGGTCGCGGTGTCGGACATCGCGGGGGGCGTCCACCGCGAGGAGGGCCTCGATCTCGAGGACGTGGACAGGTGGCGCGCCGAGCACGGAAACCTCGGCGGGTATCCGAACGGGGAGCCCCTGACGAACGCCGAGTTGCTAGCGCTTCCCTGCGATGTGCTTGTGCTGGCTGCGACCGAGAACCAGGTCACCGGCGAGAACGCGGGCCGGGTTCAGGCGCGCGTTGTCGCTGAGGGCGCGAACGGACCGACGTCGCTCGAGGCCGACGATATCCTGGCCGACCGCGGGATCCCGGTTCTGCCGGACATCCTCACGAACGCGGGCGGCGTGGCCGTCTCCTACTTCGAGTGGGTGCAGGACATCCAGCGACTCTTCTGGGGCCGCGACGAGATCCGGACGCGGCTCGGCGACCTGATGCGCGACGCGGTCGAGCGCGTCTGGTCGCTCTCGCAAGAAGAGAGCCTTTCGCTCCGCCGGGCAGCGCTCGTGACGAGCATCCGCGAGGTCGCCGACGCTCTCAGCGCACGCGGCATCTATCCATGATCG